>Ga0183099_1000234_pt1 | contig 46984 bp, 39 predicted proteins | sample Biomet1_FD_127788 | JGI IMG/M metagenome (GOLD analysis project Ga0183099, IMG submission 127788) | Microbial communities from bioreactor (seeded with anoxic lake sediment) at LBNL, California, USA - Biofuel metagenome 1 | ecosystem: Engineered > Bioreactor > Anaerobic > Unclassified ... | reverse complement strand
TAGAGACTTTTTTTATATTAACCAAGAGATAAACCTTTTTTAGTCAAAACATTTTGTGTTTTTTATCTATTTAGATTACTTTTGCACCCGAAACGTATAAAACAAGTAAAATAATAGATATATAAATAGTTAAAGAAAAAAAGTATGATCAATTCACAAGACATCAAAAACGGAACTTGTATCCGTATGGACGGAAAGCTCTATTTCTGCATCGAATTTCTACATGTAAAACCAGGGAAAGGTAATACTATCATGCGTACAAAGTTGAAAGACGTTGTATCTGGTCGTGTTATTGACCGTACATTTCAGGTTGGTTTCAAATTGGAAGATGTACGTGTTGAGCGTCGTCCTTTTCAATTCCTATATAAAGAAGGAGAAGATTATATTTTCATGAATCAGGAATCATATGATCAGGCTCCTATTGCTAAGAACTTGATTACAGGCGTTGATTTTCTGAAAGAAGGTAATGTGGTGGAAGTTGTTTCTGATGCTTCAACTGAAACAGTTCTTTTTGCAGAACTTCCTGTTAAGGTGGTTTTGGCAGTAACTTACACAGAACCAGGATTGAAAGGCGATACTGCTACAAACGCTACTAAACCAGCTACACTTGAAACTGGCGCTACTGTACGTGTTCCTTTGTTTGTTAATGAAGGCGAACTTATTGAAGTAGATACTCGCGATGGTTCTTACCAAGGTCGTGTGAAAGCTTAATCTCTCTGATAGCTTAAAAAATATTTAGTCCCCTCTTCTTGAGGGGATTTTGCTATATACCAATCTGACTATGTTCTACTCCGTAATTATTCCCGTATATAATCGTCCGGATGAAGTGAATGAACTTCTTTTGAGTCTTACAAAACAGCGTTTTAAGGATTTTGAAGTGCTGGTTATAGAAGATGGATCTGCCATTCCTTGTGAGGAGGTGGTGAAAAAGTATAGCGAGGCTTTGGATGTGAAATATTTCTTCAAGCCCAATTCCGGTCCGGGGCAGACCCGTAATTTTGGAGCTGAACGTAGCAAAGGGGATTACCTTATCATCCTGGATTCGGATTGTATTATTCCTGAAGGATATTTCGATGCAGTTGAGGCTGAACTGAGAAGGGAACCGGCGGATGCCTTTGGTGGCCCTGATCGTGCAGATAATTCTTTCTCGGATATGCAAAAGGCGATAAACTATGCAATGACTTCCTTCTTTACTACAGGAGGTATCCGTGGTGGAAAGAAGAAACTGGATAAGTTCTATCCTCGTAGTTTTAACATGGGAGTAAAACGCGATGTTTATATGAAGCTGGAGGGCTTCTCTAAAATGCGTTTTGGTGAAGATATTGATTTTAGCATCCGTATTTTTAAAAGCAATTACATTTGCCGGTTGTTTCCCGATGCCTGGGTTTATCACAAACGCCGTACGGATCTGAGGAAATTCTTTAAACAGGTTCATAACTCAGGTATTGCCCGTATTAATCTATTCAAAAAATACCCTGAATCTTTAAAACTGGTTCATCTCTTACCGGCAGTTTTTACAGCAGGACTTTTGTTCCTTTTGATTGTTTCGTGCTTTACTCTTTTGGGGATAATTCCTATTCTATTTTATGCTCTGATTATTCTTGTTGATGCTTCTTTGCAGACCCGGAAGTTTAAGATTGGACTGATTTCTGTGGTTGCCTCTTTTATTCAGCTAACAGGCTACGGCTCCGGATTTATTCTGGCCTGGTGGAAAAGAGTTGTGCTGAAAAAGGATGAATTCTCAGCGTTTGAGAAGAACTTTTATAAATAATAGATATATAACCTTATAATAAAAATACGAATTCTGTTAGTGTGGGTTCACTTACGGAATTCGTGTTTTTTGTTTTTATGAAGTACTATGAAAGAAAAACTGACTATTAACCAATGGGCAGAAGAAGATCGGCCCAGAGAAAAGATGCTGGAAAAAGGAATCAATGCCTTAACGGACGCTGAATTGCTGGCTATCCTTATTGGCTCCGGCAATACCGAGGAAACTGCGGTGGAACTAATGCGCAGGGTGCTGGCCTCGTGCAATCACAATCTGAATGAGCTTGGAAAACTTTCCGTAGATGACTTGTGTGCTTTTAAAGGCATCGGTCCGGCGAAAGCAATATCTCTGGTAGCTGCTTCTGAACTGGGAAAGCGAAGAAAACTCGCTGAACTGACGGAGCGCAATCAGATAACCTGCTCAACTGATGTTTATAACCTGATGCATCCCTTGATGTGCGATCTGCCTACGGAAGAGTGCTGGGTTTTACTGCTGAATCAGTCGAACAAGGTGATTGATAAGATAAAAATCAGTTCCGGTGGCATTAGCGAAACATCTGTGGATGTGAGGTGCGTTTTGAGAGAAGCGTTGATGAAGCGTGCTGTTTCTATGATTCTGTGTCACAACCATCCATCGGGGAATGTGCGTCCCAGTGTGGAAGATGACAAACTGACAACCAGGGTTCGGGAAGCGGGTAACTTCATGAACATAAACCTGGCCGATCATGTTATTGTTTGCGATGGCCGATACTACAGCTATGTGGACGAAGGCCGTATTTAATTTGGAGATTAATTCATAATATATATCTTTGCAGAAATAAATTAACTGATATGACTAAGTTTGAAATAGAAGAGAAAATAGTTGAGATGATAAAAACGGTATATGATCCGGAAATTCCGGTCAATATCTATGATCTCGGATTGATTTATAAAATAGATGTTGCAGAGGATGGAGATACAGTTATCGATATGACACTGACTGCTCCTAATTGTCCTGCTGTAGATTTTATTGTGGAAGATGTTCGCCAAAAGGTGGAGTCTGTAGAGGGGGTAACTTCTGCAACCATTAATATTGTCTTTGAACCTGAATGGGATAAGGAGATGATGAGTGACGAAGCTAAGTTGGAACTAGGGTTCCTATAAACGAAGACTGATGACGAAAAAGGTTTATTTCCTGTCGGACGCTCATCTTGGGTCGCGCGCTATAGAACATGGCCGTACGCAAGAACGCCGTTTGGTGAACTTTCTGGAAAGTATCCGCCACGATGCTGCCGCAATTTATCTGATAGGAGATATGTTCGACTTCTGGTACGAATTTAAGCTGGTTGTGCCCAAAGGTTATACCCGCTTTCTGGGTAAGCTTTCTGAATTAACTGATTCCGGAATTGAGATTCACTATTTTATAGGCAACCATGATATATGGTGTGGCGATTATCTGGAAAAAGAATGCGGGCTGATTCTTCACCGTGAACCATTAACCACGGAGATTATGGGGAAAGAGTTTTATCTGGCTCATGGTGATGGACTTGGTGATCCTGATAAATCATTTAAGCTGCTTCGGAGTCTGTTCCATAGTCATACGCTTCAGACATTGTTTTCGGCTTTGCACCCTCGCTGGAGTGTGGAGCTGGGACTTAGCTGGGCCAAGAAAAGCCGGATGAAAAGAGTGGATGGCAAGGAACCTGATTATATGGGTGAAGATAAAGAGTTTCTTGTTCTTTATACGAAAGAGTATCTGAAAATGCACCCAACGATCAATTACTTTATATATGGGCATCGGCATATTATGCTCGATCTGATGCTTTCTTCCACTTCACGGGTTACTATTCTTGGTGATTGGATAAACTTCTTCTCGTATGCTGTGTTCGACGGACAGAATCTTTTTCTGGATGAGTACATTGAAGGAGATAGATAAAAAAAAGAGGAATCGCTATTAGCAGATTCCTCTTTTTTTTATCTCGAAACAGAGAATTAAGCGTTTGTAGTAATAACTCTTTTTTCTTTGATTCTTGCTTTTTTACCGGTAAGAGCGCGAAGGTAATATAATTTAGCTCTGCGAACTTTACCAATTTTATTCACTTCGATACTATCGATGAACGGAGATTCTAGTGGGAAAATTCTTTCTACACCAATAGTTCCGGACATTTTACGAACAGTGAAACGTTTTTTGTCTCCATGACCTGAAATTTTGATAACAACACCACGGTACTGCTGTACACGTTCTTTGTTACCTTCAGTAATACGATAAGCTACTGTGATAGTGTCTCCAGCTTTGAAGCTTGGGTGCTGTTTCCCGGTAGCAAATGCTTCTTCTGCAATTTTAATAAAATCCATTGCTTTGTTTTTTATAAATGTTTTATCGTTACAACGCAACATATCAAGTAACTCTTCTTTGACAGCGATTGCGCGAAAGCGATGCAAAGGTGCGAATTATTTGTCAGATAGCCAAATATCTAAGATTTTTTTTATATATTTGGCAGTATAAACGAAGTATATATGCGTACATTTGAATTAAATAAAACTCTTGGAATTCTCTGTTTAACAGGGATGTTCTTTTTTTCTGCTTGTCATTCAACTTACAGGTTGGCCAATGTACAAGGAAGTAAGGTGGTAATCACAGATGCTTATGATAAAGCACCCGATAGCAATGCTGTTGCCGTGTTGGCTCCTTACAAGTTGAAAGTAGATAGTATAATGTCACCAGTGATAGGTACTTGTGAAATAGATATGACATCGGGACATCCGGAAAGTCTTCTGTCTAACCTTGTGGCAGATGTTCTATGGACTTACTCAAACTCTATTCCGGGGCAAACAGTTGATGCTGCCGTCATTAATCTGGGAGGATTGAGGAGCAATCTTCCCAAAGGGGAAATCACATTTGGCACTGTTTATGAAATACTACCTTTTGAAAACACTCTCTGTATCCTTAGCCTGAAAGGAAAGTATTTGAAATCTCTGTTCAATGATATTGCAAAAGTGGGTGGTCAAGGCGTTAGTCATGTGAAGCTGTTGATTTCAAAATCGTATAATGCAGAATTGCTCGGTGCTTCTGTTGGAGGAAAAGAGATAGATGATGAGAAGGTCTATACGGTGGCAACAATTGATTATCTGGCAGAAGGAAATGATGGCTTGGTTTCTTTTCTAAAAGCGGAAAAACGTGTTTGCCCGGAAGGTGCTACCATAAGAAAAATCTTTCTTGATTATGTGAAAGGAAAAACAGCTAAAGGTGAAACTATTACTTCTGAATTGGACGGCAGAATTCAGGTGAAAAAATAAAAAGTGAATATTATGAAACAACTATTATTGTTAATAACATCGATAATTATATGCTTTGATCTTTCTGCTCAGCAGGTAAAAGAGTTGACTATTCTTCATACAAATGATACTCACAGCCATGTTGAACCCATTAACAAGAATGATGCCAACAAGGATCAGGCTGATAAAGGAGGATATGTGAGAAGAGCTTCCTTTATTAAACAAATGAGGGCCGGGGATAAAGATCTGCTATTGTTTGATTGCGGTGATTTCTCACAGGGAACTCCTTACTACAATATGTTTAAAGGTGAGGTAGAGATTAAGCTGATGAATGAAATGGAATATGATGCCGCTACAATAGGAAATCATGAGTTTGACTTTGGGCTTGATAATATGGCTCGTCTTTTTAAAATGGCAAAGTTTCCGTTTGTATGTGCCAATTATGAAGTGAAAGGTACGGTACTTGAAAATCTGGTAAAACCGTATATCGTTATTGAACGGAAAGGTTTGAAAATAGGTGTGTTTGGATTAAGTCCTAAAATGGAGGGACTTGTACAGGCAGAGAAGTGTGAAGGCATTATTTATGAAGATCCCTATGCTGTGGCCAATAAGGTAGCAATGTATTTGAAAGACCATGAACACTGCAATGCTGTGGTTTGTCTTTCGCATTTAGGCTGGAAAGCTTCGGCCAATAATCCGGTATGTGATGAAGAACTAGTTGCTAAAACACGGAATATTGATTTGATTCTTGGTGGACATTCACATTCGTTGATTGACCCCGCTGTATATTACAAGAACCTGGATGGCAAAGAAATTCCTGTAACCCAGGCTGGGAAGAATGGCATTTACGTAGGAAAACTAAACCTGAATTTTGAAAAGAAATAACAAAAATGAAAAGAACACTTGCAGTAGCTATTGCTGTTTTATTTGCAATAGCAACTAGGGCTCAGGTAGAACCTTTGTTGGTCTATAAAGTCGCACAGCAAAAGACTTGTCAGGATTGGGTAGAAAAAACGTTATCCGGAATGAGCCAAAAAGAAAAAGTGGGTCAGCTTTTTATCTATACTGTGGCACCGGAGATGACCAAAGCGAATAAAAAAGTAATTCGCAAGGCTGTTCACGTAAGTAAGATAGGTGGATTGCTATTCTCGGGCGGACATCTGGAGAATCAGGCTCAGCTGACCAATTTAGCACAGTCGCTGGCCGATATTCCATTGATGATTACATTTGATGGAGAGTGGGGACTGTCCATGCGATTAAAATATACGCCGATATTTCCTAAGAATGTTGTTCTAGGATGTATTCAGAATGATAGATTGCTTTATGAATATGGGCAAGAGGTTGCCCGGCAATGTAAAGAGATGGGAGTTACCGTGAATTTTGCTCCTGTTGCCGACGTAAACCGTAACCCTAATAATCCGGTGATTAATGTGCGATCCTTTGGAGAGGAACCACATGAGGTGGCCGATAAAGTAATAGCTTATGCTCAGGGACTCGAAAGTAATGGAGTACTCTCAGTTGCGAAACATTTTCCGGGGCATGGCGATACAGATGTTGATTCTCATTTAGCTTTACCCATATTGCCTTTTACCAGAGAACGATTGGATAGTGTGGAGCTTTATCCTTTCAAGCAATATATTAAAGCTGGGTTAGGAGGTATTATGGTGGGGCATCTTCAGGTTCCTATCATGGAACCTAACAAGCTGTTCCCTTCTTCTCTTTCACGAAATATTGTTTACGGTTTGTTAGCTGATGAATTGCGCTTTCAGGGACTCATTTTTACTGATGCTTTGGCTATGAAGGGTGTGGCTTCTGCCGATAGAGTTTGTTTGCAGGCATTGCTGGCTGGAAATGATATGGTTCTGGCTCCTCAGGATGTGGAAATAGAGGTGCAAAGTGTACTTAAAGCATTGAAGAATGGTGAAATAAGTCAGGAAGATATTGATAGAAAGTGTAGAAAGGTATTGCTCTACAAGTATGCATTAGGACTGACAAAGGCCCCTAAGGTTCGTTTATCCGGTTTGGAAGAACGTATCAATACGGCAAATTCAGAGGCTTTGATTCATAAACTCAGAATGGCAGCTATAACTGTTCTGGGCAATAGAGAACAGGAACTTCCTTTCCGGACATCGTCTGATGAAATAGCTTTGGTGAATGTAGGCGGTTATTCTACGGATTCTGTTTTTGTGGAGACGGTGAAAAAATATGCACCGGTGAAATATTATCAGCTGACTTATGAAATGAATGATTCTTTGATGCAGGCAATGAAACATGAGTTGTCGTTGCACAAAAGGGTCATAGTAAGCATAACTGATAAAGATTTGAAGCCTTATCTTCACTTTTTCTCAGCGCTTTCAGTCAGTCAGCCTGCAGTATATGTGTTCTTTACTCCATTTACTGTTATGGAACAGCTTCAGATACCTCTCTCTGTTGCTTCAGCAGTTGTGTTAGGACATTCTGCCGATAATGATGTTCAGGCTCAGGTGGGTAACGTACTTTTTGCAAAGGCCGTAGCTGACGGGCGTTTATCGGCAAGTGTGGGAACTCTATACAGTCCCGGTGATGGAGTAACAATCAATCCTAATACTGATTTCCGCAACACCCCGGAAGACTTTGGGATGAACTCTACCACTTTGGCGCGTATTGATTCCATTGTTAAGGACGGTATCAGAGCTGAGGCTTTCCCTGGCTGTCAGGTATTGGTTCTCAAGGATGGTAAAGCTGTTTATGATAAAGACTTTGGAAATTATACCTACGATGGAGATCAGAAAGTGAAATCGACAAGCATGTATGATCTTGCTTCTCTTTCGAAGACTACGGGAACACTACTTGCTATAATGAAACTGTATGATAAAGGTCTGCTTAGTCTCACAGATAAAGCGTCTAAATATCTTGCGTTTCTGCGTGGAACAGATAAAGACGATATTACAATTAAGGAACTTTTGTTTCATGAAACAGGTTTGCCGCCTTCGCTTCCATTCTATCGGCTTGCGATAGATGAAACCAGTTATGAGAGTCCTTTCTTTGTGGCAAAGAAGGATTCAAAGCATAGCATAAAGGCAGATGAGAATACTTATGCCAGTTCTTCTTTTAAATTTAAAAAGGGGTGGACCTCAGCTACTCCTTCGGATGAGTTTACTATGCATGTGGCTGAAAATCTTTATGTGAATAAGAAGTTTCACGAAGCAGCAATGAATATGATTGCTCAGGCTCCTTTGAAAGCAAAGAAATATGTATATAGTTGCATTAACTTTATAGTCCTGAAAGAAATAGCGGAAACTATTAGCGGAATGCCTATGGATGAATTCCTGAATAAAGAGTATTATGCTCCGATGAAGCTTTATCATATTTGTTATCTGCCTTTGCGCACACATAATAAAGAGGATATTGTGCCTACAGTGAAGAATGATTTCTTAAGAGGAGGTACTATTCAGGGATTCGTGCATGATGAGGCTGCAGCCTTCCTGGGCGGAGTATCAGGTAATGCCGGATTGTTTGCCTCTGCACATGATGTTGCTAAGGTGTACCAGATGTTGCTTAATGGAGGGGAATTAAATGGAAAGCGCTATTTGAGCAAAGCAACATGCAAACTCTTCACTACAACAACATCAGCAAGCGGTAGGCGAGGTTTGGGATATGATAAACCTGTTCCCTCAAATCCGAATAATAGTCCTTGTTGCGTTTCTGCTCCGGCTGCTGTCTATGGACATACGGGTTTTACAGGAACATGTTGCTGGGTAGATCCTGTTAATGGTTTGGTTTATGTTTTTCTGAGTAATCGTACTTATCCTGATAGATCGGATAATAAATTGTCGAAAATGAATATAAGAACGAATATACAGGAACTGATTTATAAATCAATGAAGTAAATAACCTATTCAAAATAGAAAGACAATACGATCATCCGGGAATTAATCTTATCGACGGATTGTGTGTATTTTAAGAGCGATTTATCATTTAAATCTGTTCTGACAGACTGTAAAAGATTACTCAATCCAAAGCAAAATTTAAGTTCCGGGATAAGCTTAAAGTAAGGAAGGTAAAAATCACATCCTACACCGGCTTCTAAGTAACAGTCTGCGCTTTTAAGCAACAGTGTGCTGTTCTTCTTGATGCTTAAGTCAATGGTGGGGTTAATACCTGCCATGATGTATGGCCTGTAGTTGTTGAACCGTTCTGCACTGAATTTTAAATCTACAGGGAGAGACAGGTAAGTGGATTTTATCTGCTGCCTGGTTTCTTCTTTACTGGTTTGTTCCTTGAATATAACTAACTTGTCGCCAAAATGAAGGGTGGGAATGGTACGAAGTGCCAGGCTCTTTGTTAAATAGAGCTCACCTAATACACCAACACTAAAGCCTGGAGAATAACTTGCTACGTCTGCAAACCATGATTCACCATTTTCTGTGATAAATCCATTGTTTATGAATTTCAGATCCTGGGTGTGCATACCAATCATGAAACCATAATGCAGCCTCCTTTGGTCAATATAAGGTCGGTTCTGAATAGTTTTCATTTGCGCACTAATGCCGAGAGCAAATGCAAAAGAAATTAATATGATTAATGCACGTTTCAATTTCAGACAATTCTTATTTTCTAGTATAACGATGAAGTGCTGTTCTTATTGCAGGAAAGAAACAAATAAAACCTATTTGTAATTTATCTATTTAGATAAAATACAAATTATGATAAATTATAGATGAAATATAGTTGGAAAAAGAATTTAATCTTTATTTTTGCTGAACAAATTAGTACTAATATTAAAAAATTAAAGAAAATGGCTTACGTAATTAGTGATGACTGTATTGCTTGCGGAACTTGTATTGATGAGTGTCCAGTAGAAGCTATCTCTGAAGGTGATATCTATTCTATCAATCCAGAAATCTGTACAGATTGTGGAACTTGTGCTGATGTTTGTCCTTCAGAAGCAATACACCCTGCAAATTAAAAATCCTAAGGGTAAATAAAAAAGGCTATCTCAAAAGAGATAGCCTTTTTTATTTATAGGTGGCAGTACAGGAATTATCCTTTGGAGGATAATCCTATACTTGTATTCTTTATTTCAGGTTTGCAAGTGCTTGCTTAATTCTTTTGATAGCTTCAACCAGATTCTCGTCTGATGTAGCATAAGATAAACGAATGCACTCAGGTGCTCCGAATGCAACACCACCAACACAAGCTACGTGTCCTTCTTCTAATAAGTACATAGCTAAATCTGCTGAATCATTGATTTTACGATCTCCGAATGATTTCCCAAAATAGGTATTACATTTTGGGAATACATAGAATGCACCATCAGGAGTGTTGCATTCAAGTCCCGGGATTTCTTTTATTAATCCTAGAACAAGATTGCGGCGACGTTCAAATGCTTTGCGCATCTCTTCAACAGGTGCCTGATCTCCGGCAAATGCAGCTTCAGATGCTTTCTGAGCAATAGAAGAAGGACCTGATGTATATTGTCCCTGAAGTTTATTGCTTGCTTTTGCCAACCATTCAGGAGCTGCAACAAAACCAAGTCTCCAACCTGTCATTGCATAAGCTTTAGATACTCCGTTGATTAAAGCAACACGTTCTTTAATTTCCGGGAATTGAGCAATACTTTCATGCTTTCCGATGTAGTTGATATGTTCATAGATCTCATCGGCAATAACCATGATATTGGGATGTTTCACTAATACATCAACTAATCCTTTTAATTCGGCTTTGCTATAAACACTACCTGTTGGATTGGATGGAGAACAAAGAATGATAGCTTTGGTCTTTGGAGTGATAGCTGCTTCTAATTGAGCTGGTGTAATTTTGAAGTTTTGTTCTATGCCTGCAGGAACAATAACGCTCTTGCCTTCAGCTAGTTTTACCATTTCAATATAGCTAACCCAATATGGAGCTGGTATAATTACTTCGTCATCCGGACCAATAATACACAATAAGGTATTGCATACTGATTGTTTTGCTCCATTAGAACAAACAATTTGTTCAGGTTTATAATCCAGGCCATTTTCATTCTTTAATTTAGCTGCAATAGCTTTACGAAGAGGCAAGTAGCCTGGTACGGGAGAATAAAATGAGAAATTGTCATCAATAGCTTTTTTAGCAGCTTCCTTAATGTGGTCTGGAGTAAAGAAATCTGGTTCTCCTACACTAAGGTTGATGACATCAATGCCCTGAGCTTTTAACTCATTGCTCTTCTGAGACATAGCTAAAGTCTCTGAAGGAGAAAGGCTGTTCAAACGGTCTGAAAGTTGGTTCATAATTAAACTTGTTTATAGTTGGTCTATTCGCGATGCAAAATAACATAAAATAAATGAATTTAGAAAGCGAATTAGTGATATTATTTGACTAAATACTTTGATTATACAGCATCTTGTATCACTTTGTAAAATGAAGTGAGTGCCCCATTCGTTCCTTTTTAGTTTTTAAATATCGCTCGTTGTACTGGTTAGGAGTTATTTCAATTCCAATATTTTCTACAATCTCCAATCCATAAGCTTCGAGTCCAATTCGTTTGACTGGGTTGTTAGTGAGTAACCTCATTTTACGTACTCCAATTTCCCGAAGAATTTCCGCACCTACACCATAGTCGCGTTCGTCTGCGTTGAATCCTAAATGTAGATTGGCATCAACAGTATCAAATCCCTCTTCCTGAAGCTTGTATGCTTTAATCTTGTTCATGAGTCCGATACCACGTCCTTCCTGATTCATGTAAATGATAACTCCCTTTCCGGCTTTATCAATTTCGGCCATTGCCTTATGTAGCTGCTCGCCACATTCACAACGACAGGAGCCAAAGATATCACCAGTCATGCAAGAAGAATGGACTCTAACCAGAATGGGTTCGTCTTCTGTCCATTCTCCTTTTATTAAGGCGATGTGCTCTAACCCATTTGATTTTTGGCGGAAGGGGATAAGACGGAAATGCCCGAAATTAGTAGGCATATCAACTTCTTCTCCTTTTTCAATTATGGATTCCATCTTAAGGCGATAAGCAATAAGGTCTTTGATGGTAATAATCTTGATATCGAATTTCTTTGCTACCTCCATAAGTTCCGGAAGTCGGGCCATTGTTCCATCTTCGTTAATGATTTCAATTAAAGCTCCCGCTGGATAGAGGCCTGCTAAACGAGCCATGTCAACAGTTGCTTCTGTGTGTCCTGTACGACGAAGTACTCCACGTGATCTGGCTCTCAAAGGATTTATGTGTCCTGGGCGTCCAAAATCGCTTGGCTTTGTTGTTGGGTCAGCCAATGCTTTGATTGTTGCTGCTCTATCATGCATTGAAACTCCCGTTGTACATCCTTCGAGTAAATCAACAGTTACAGTAAAAGGAGTTTCATATATAGAGGTGTTGGAAGAAACCTGCATATCCAGTTCCAACTCTTCACAGCGTTCTTCTGTAATGGGCGCACACAAAACTCCGCGTCCGTACTTTAACATGAAGTTGACTTTCTCCGGCGTTATTTTCTCTGCGGCAATGATAAAGTCACCTTCGTTTTCACGATCTTCATCGTCTACAACGATTATAAATTTCCCTTCACGAAAGTCATCAATAGCTTCTTCTATTGTATTTAGTTTTATTTCTTCCATTTTTTTTAGTTGTTTGCTAATTGTTTTCTAATCATATCTTGTAGATCTCTGCTTACCTTATTAATTAATTTGAGATCTTTATATAGTCGGATTCTGAAAGCCCATATACGAAAGTAATATATAATTCCGATTGGGAGCAATACCCCAGTGGCTGTGTTGAGTGCCTGAATGTTGAATGGACATCTATGAGCATGAACAGACATTATGGGGAAGTTGTTCAGTGTACCTAAGATTTTTGCATCTTTACTATTTGCCAAGTCTTCAATGATTCTTTCAAGGTGCTCATTGATCGCAATGACCTCTTCGTCTTTTTCATTGTTTTTCCACGTAGTAAAATAGTTGGGTGCACGTTTTAATCTGTTCTTTGAGACATATTCTTCACACTCATTATATAACAAATTAAGATTCTCGCTTTCTTCTTCATAATCCGGGTCTTGAATAATCACCTCCTTTTTAGATAGATGGCGGGTATCCCGGATACCTATCACCTTTCTTATCCAGTTAATATATGTATCAGCGTTCAGTACTACTGAATCATTATTCGATTTATAGGTAAAGAATATACCTACCGGGGCTAAAATAAATGAGCTGATCCACATACCGGTCCATAGTATCCACTTTGCATCCCTGGCCATCTTATATCCTGTAGTATCTATAATGTAATAGATAATAAAAATTAAAACAGATACCACAACAGGCATTCCCAGACCTCCTTTTCGGATAATACCACCTAACGGAGCTCCAATGAAAAAGAAAATTAAGCAGGAAAAGGACAGTGCTATTTTCTTATGCCATTCCATCTCATGTTTTCTTATACGCTCGTCTGTTTCGGCTGTATTAAGACTCTTGAATTTCCAGTCGTTGCCTATGTTCTGAGAATTACTTAATGCGCTTGCAATAACCCGCTGTTTATCACTTAATGAATAGTTATTAAATATCTTGTCTGTATTTATAGCGGTTAATTTCGATTTCCTGATTTTGAGTGTGTCTTCTTTGGTGAGTCCTGCTACAGGGCGATAAGTGCTTGTTTTTGCTTCTTTATAAAATGTGTGGCCAATGCTATCTACTATATGAGTCATTGAGTCAACCGAACTTTGAAGCTGAATCATATTCTTACTTTGGTATTGATTGTTCATGAAGCTTTCATCGACCATATTAAAGTTGGCATTGAATTCAATGATTGAATGTTTTTCTCTAAAGCTCTCCCTGCGGTAAGGTACATTCTCTACTGAACCACTTTGAGATTTGAGGTTCTCAAACATTTCTCCACTATATAAGTGTAGATTCAGGTGTTTCTTATCAGCTGTCATTTCCAGTTTTCCGGAATCGGCTACAATAATATGGGCATTGTCAAATCCATCGGAGAAATTATAAATCATGATGTTGTATAAAACTCCAGTATCCTTATTCTTATGCTTTACATAAAGATTGTAACCCTCAATCTCATCGTAGAACACTCCTTCGGGAATCTCTAATTCTGGTGATTTTTGCTTCATGGAGATAAGCAAAGTCCATAACTTTACCTGTGCCTTGGGTGCAATAACGTTTTGAAAATAAAATGAAGTGCAGCAAATTAAAACAGTAAATATCATTAAGGGACGCATTACTCTCATTAATGATATTCCGGCTGCTTTTATTGCTAGTAATTCATACCGCTCACCAAAATTTCCAAAAGTCATTAAAGAGGCAAGCAGTACGGCCAAAGGAAGAGCTGTGGGTACTAATGTTAGTGTTGCGTAAAAGAAAAATTCCGATAGAACGCTTATCGCTAATCCTTTACCAACTAAATCATCGACATATCTCCATAAAAATTGCATCATAAAGATGAAAAGACAAATGAAGAATGTCCCTAAAAAGAGGAGTATAAAACTCCTGATAATAAATATATCTAATTTTTTTATGCGTAGCATCTTTTCCTTACCTTGTACATTTATCCGACAAAATTAGTATAAAAAAAGATGTTCCCGCATACTTTTGATTATTTTTATAAATTGGAGCATTACATTCCGCATGCTCTTTTGAGTGTGTCAATCTGAGAATTCCATAGTTCGAACTGATCATCTTTCTCTTCCGGATCAACAAAATCTGTAATTTCTAAAACAAAATCCCCTGTTAACTCATTGTAATTCATCTTGAACTCAAAGTAGCTTTTTTCATCATCGTCATCGTCTAGCCAATGAAACCGAACGAAAGAATTTATTCTGGTCCCAATCATTTCAGCTTTTCTGACTTCAGACTTTCCCCAAGTGAAAGTGAAGATCTTTTCTCTCATTTGAACTTGGTCGGCAAACCAATCTTCTAAGCCAACGGGAGTGCTTATTGCATTCCATAAAATGCTACGTGAAGATGCGTTTAAAAGATACTCTATATGTATTCTCTCTTTTTTCATAGTGATCGTGTTTTTTTTGTTGGGCAATATAGAGACTTTTTTTTAAATTAGAGGTATATAGGGTTCATTTTGTGTGCTTTTTCTCTTGTTTTTTAAAAAATAGTATTCTTTTTAGCTGTAAAAAAGGAAAAAAGATCGGCAAAACTTTGCAAGTTTCAAAGATTTGTTTACCTTTGCACCGCATTTGAGAAATGGCGGGATAGCTCAGCCGGTTAGAGCGCATGATTCATAATCATGAGGTCCCCAGTTCAATCCTGGGTCCCGCTACATTTTAAGAATAAGGCATTTAGGAGGCTTCCACTCTTGGGTGCCTTTTCTTATTTTAATTAAAAAATCCTATTTTTACTATTATTCCCGGGGCACTTTATAATCTTGTTGATAGATTGTGAATAGAGGCGTTCTTAGCTAAATAAAATTCAACTGTATTTAGAAAAAAACATTCTGTCATGAGAAATATAATTTAGGATTCATGATATAAAGAGATCGCGTTTTTTTAAGATTGTGTTGTTTTTCCTTGTTTTTATTCAACTTATTTTAGACTTTGATATGACTTTTGTCTTTCCTTTTAAAAAACTGTGAAAATATTCATAAAACCTACCTTGTTTATATACTTGATAAAACAATAATTTGTACCTTTGCGCATCGAAAACACCTAATATGCAATTAAATGTCTGAAACAAAGAAAATTAAAACCGCTCTCGTGTCGGTTTACCATAAGGAAGGACTGGATGATTTAATCATCAAACTTCACGAGGAAGGAGTGGAGTTCCTGTCTACAGGAGGTACACGTCAGTTTATTGAATCTCTGGGGTTCCCTTGTAAGGCTGTAGAAGACCTTACTACTTATCCATCAATTTTAGGTGGCAGGGTAAAGACTCTTCATCCTAAAGTATTCGGTGGTATTTTGTGTCGTAGAGATGTTGAACAAGATCTTCAACAAATTGAAAAATATGAAATTCCTGAAATTGACTTGGTCATAGTTGATCTTTATCCTTTTGAAGCAACAGTTGCTTCGGGTGCTGGAGAGGCTGCAATTGTGGAAAAAATTGATATAGGCGGTATTTCATTAATCCGTGCAGCAGCTAAGAATTTTAAGGATGTTGTTATCGTAGCTTCTCAGGCTCAATATAAACCATTGGCAGATATGTTGATGGAACATGGAGCTACAAGTTCTATTGAAGAACGTCGTTGGTTTGCCAAAGAGGCATTTGCTGTTTCTTCACATTATGATTCTGCTATTTTTAATTACTTTGATGGCGAAGATGGTTCTGCATTTCGTTGCTCAGTAAACGAACAGAAATCACTTAGATATGGCGAAAACCCGCATCAGAAAGGTGTATTCTTTGGAAATCTGGATGCAATTTTTGACCAGATTCATGGAAAAGAAATTTCATACAATAATTTGCTTGATATAAATGCTGCTGTTGATTTGATTGATGAATTCGAAGAATTGACATTTGCTGTATTAAAACATAATAATGCATGTGGTATAGCTTCACGTCCTACTGTGGCTGAAGCTTGGGCTGCTGCATTGGCTGCTGATCCTGTCTCTGCTTATGGTGGAGTGCTGATTACGAATGCTGTGATTGATAAGACTGCTGCAGAAGAAATAAATAAAATTTTCTTTGAAATAATCATTGCACCTGATTATGATGTTGATGCTTTGGAAATTCTGACTCAAAAGAAAAATCGTATAGTCTTGGTTCGCAAGGAAGCTAAATTCCCTAAAAAACAGTTCCGCTCATTATTAAATGGCGTTTTAGTTCAAGACAGGGATTTGAAAATAGAAACTCCTGCAGATCTGAAGACTGTAACTGATAAGGCTCCTACTGAGCAGGAAATCGAAGATATGTTGTTTGCTAACAAGATTGTGAAAAACAGTAAGTCAAATGCCATTGTTCTGGCAAAAGGGAGACAGCTTTTGGCAAGTGGTATTGGTCAGACATCTCGTGTAGATGCATTAAAACAAGCTATAGAAAAGGCGAAAGCCTTTGGTTTTGATTTGCAAGGTGCTGTAATGGCTAGCGATGCATTTTTCCCATTCCCTGATTGTGTGGAAATAGCACATAAGGAAGGGGTTGCAGCTGTAATTCAGCCTGGAGGATCTGTAAGAGATCAACTTTCTTTTGATTATTGTAATGAAAATGGCGTAGCTATGGTTACGACAGGTTTCAGACATTTTAAACATTAATAAAAAATGGGATTATTTTCTTTTACACAAGAAATAGCGATGGATTTGGGAACAGCCAATACCATCATTATCACCAACGGAAAGATAGTCGTTGATGAGCCCTCTGTTGTTGCTTTAGACAGACGTACGGACAAAATGATTGCCGTTGGTGAAAAGGCACGTCAGATGCATGGAAAAACACATGAGAATATCAGAACTATCCGTCCTCTTCGTGATGGTGTGATTGCTGATTTTTATGCATGTGAGCAAATGATGCGTGGTATGATTAAGATGATGAATACACACAACAGATTTTTCTCTCCTTCTTTGAGAATGGTTATCTGTGTTCCATCAGGAAGTACCGAAGTTGAATTACGTGCTGTACGTGATTCTGCAGAACATGCGGGTGGACGTGATGTCTATTTGATATTTGAACCAATGGCTGCAGCTATTGGTATTGGTATAGACGTTGAAGCTCCGGAAGGAAATATGATTGTTGATATAGGTGGTGGTTCTACTGAAATTGCAGTAATCTCATTAGGGGGTATTGTCTCAAATAAATCCATACGTATAGCCGGAGACGATCTTACTTCTGATATTCAGGAATATATGGGACGTCAACATAATCTTAAGGTAGGTGAACGCACTGCTGAACAAATTAAGATTCATGTAGGAGCTGCATTAACTGAACTTGAAGATGCGCCTGAAGATTATATTGTTCATGGACCTAACAGAATGACTGCTCTTCCTATGGAAGTTCCGGTTTGTTACCAGGAAATTGCTCATTGTTTAGAGAAGTCTATAGCAAAAATGGAAACAGCTATTCTTAGTGCATTGGAACAGACTCCCCCTGAATTATATGCAGATATCGTTCATAACGGCATTTACTTAGCCGGTGGCGGAGCTCTTTTGAGAGGACTTGATAAACGTTTAACAGATAAAATTAACATTCCTTTCCATATAGCAGAAGATCCTCTTCATGCTGTGGCAAAAGGAACAGGTGTAGCGTTGAAGAATGTAGATAGATTCTCATTCTTGATGCGATAAAAATAAAATATGCCGATGTGCTGATATGTCTATGTACCTTTGGTACTAATCAGACATGTCCGTACGTCGGCTAGTTAGTACATTGGAATTATATGCGGAACTTACTGAATTTCCTTATAAAATACAACTACTGGTTCCTTTTCATTTTGTTAGAGGTTACTAGTTTTACTTTGTTGTTTCGCTTTAATCACTACCAGAAAAGCTCATTTTTCACTTCAAGCAATGTTGCTGCAGGTGAAATTTATAAATTAAAAGGATCTGTGACTTCTTACTTCTTTTTAAAGGATGCAAATGAAGATTTGCTTGATCGTAATATGTTGTTGGAACAACAAATTACAAATCTGAGAAAGGAATTGCAAGAACGAGGTGTGGATTCTTTGGATGTGGATAGTATAAAAGATAGAGCGATTAATGATCTTCATGTCATTAAGGCTAATGTGATAAACAATTCTCTTACAAAGGCAGATAATTATTTGACTTTGGATAAAGGATCTGATGCTGGTATCCATAGCGAAATGGGGGTTATTGACAGAAACGGAGTAGTAGGTATTGTGTATATGACAACTCCTAAATATTCTGTAGTTTTATCTATGCTGAATACTAAGAGCAGAATAGGATGTAAGATATTAGGGAGTGGTTATTTTGGAACATTGAGATGGGAAGGAAGTGATTCTCGCTATGCATATTTAAATGATTTACCAAGACATGCTAAATTTAGTCTGGGAGATACATTAGTAACCAGTGGCTATTCAGATGTTTTTCCAGCGGGTGTAATGGTTGGTACAATAGATCATATAGGTAACTCTAAAGATGGACTTTCTTATCAACTCAAAATTCGGATAGCTACAGATTTTGGAAAATTAAGTAGTGTGAGGGTGTTGCCCAAATCAAATCCGATGGAGAGAAGACTTCTTGAAGAAATGGCAAATAAACAACAATGATTATAACATATTTAAGACGTATAGAGTGGTTCGTAGCCTTGGTGTTGATTCAAGTCTTGGTGCTAAATAATGTACATATTGCAGGATATGCAACGCCCTTCATTTACATATACATGATTTTAAAGATGTCATCTGGAACATCAAGAAGTGAATTGATATTGTGGGCATTCTCTATCGGATTATTGGTTGATATATTTTCCGATACTCCTGGCATGAATGCTGCAGCTGCTACTTTTATTGCTTTTATCCGGCCGGTCTTTCTGCGTCTTTTTACTCAGCGTGACAGTACTGATGAGTTTATTCCTGCAATAAAAACAATTGGCGCTTCTTCCTTTATTAAATATGTGGTAGTGTGTGTGTTATTTCATCATGCTGCATTATTAATGATCGAATCCTTTTCCTTGTTAGATCTGAACGTTTTACTAATCAAAATAGGGGCGAGTTCTTTGCTTACCGTTTTGTGTATTATGGGTATTGAAGGTTTTAAAAAATAGACGTGGCTAGAGATTATAATTTAGAAAAAAGGAAATATGTGATTGCTGGCATTGCCATTTCGGTAGTGCTTGTTTTTATTATGCGTCTTTTTGTTCTTCAGATATTATCTGAGGATTACAAAAAAAATGCTGATAGCAATGCTTTTCTAAACAAGATTCAATATCCCTCCAGAGGAATATTTTATGATCGAAATAATAAGCTGTTGGTTTATAATCAACCGGCATATGATGTGATGGTTGTAACGAAAGAAATAGATCATCTTGACACTTTGGATCTATGCCAGACACTAAATATCACCAAAGAATATTTTGTGAAAAGAATGAATGATATCAAGGATCGTTCTAAAAATCCTGGATATTCACGTTTTACTAACCAACTTTTTATGGTTCAGCTTTCCGCAGAAGAGAGTAGTGTTTTACAAGAAAAACTTTTTAAATTTCGTGGTTTCTACGTTCAGCAACATTCTATACGTCAGTATTCATATAATTCGGCTGCTCATATATTAGGTGATTTAGGAGAAGCTTCCATGGCAAATATAGAAGACGATGATTATTATGTTCGTGGAGACTATATAGGAAAACAAGGAATAGAAAAGTTCTATGAGAAACAACTCCGTGGGCATAAAGGCGTGGAGATTTTACTCCGGGATGCGCATGGACGTATTCAAGGGAAATATTTGAACGGTAAACTAGATAAGAAACCTATTCCTGGTAAGAATCTGAAACTCTCTATTGATATTGACTTGCAGCAGTTTGGAGAGAAACTTATGGGGAAAAAGATTGGTGCGATAGTGGCAATTGAACCAGAAACAGGTGAAATCCTTTGTCTTGTCTCTTCTCCAACTTTTAATCCTGCAGATATGGTTGGGCGTCAGCGAGGAAAGAATCACATGGCTTTGGAACGAGATCCCAGAAAACCTCTTTTCAACAGAGCATTGATGGCTTCGTATCCTCCAGGATCTACTTTTAAGCCAGCTCAGTCTTTAGTATTTCTTCAGGAAGGAATTATTAGTCCAGCAACAGCTTTCCCTTGTTATCATGGGTTTGTGGTGCCAGGTCTTAGGGTAGGGTGTCACTCACATCCTTCTCCATTGTCATTGGTGCCAGCTCTGGCAACATCTTGTAATTCCTACTTTTGTTGGGGATTATATAGGATGATTGATAACAAGAAGTATCTTAATTCAGACTCTGCACTAACTGTCTGGAAAGATCACATGGTCTCAATGGGATTTGGATATAAACTGGGAGTGGACCTTCCGGGTGAAAAAAGAGGGCTTATTCCCAATGCTAAGTTTTATGATAAGGTATATGGAAAAGGCCGGTGGGGTGGTTTACGAATTATCCATACAGCTATTGGACAGGGAGAAATATTGCTTACTCCTCTTCAAATTGCTAACGAAGGAGCAACCATTGCGAATAGAGGACATTTCATAACTCCGCATGTAGTAAAGAAAATTATGGGAGGTAAATTAGATAGTACTTATCTTTTTCCAAGACATACTACAATTGATCCGAAGTACTATTCTTACATCATTCAGGGAATGCGCGGAGCTGTAGAACATGGAACCTGTACCCGTGCCAACTATATGCCTGACATGGAGATTTGCGGAAAAACCGGTACAGCACAAAATAGAGGAAAAGACCACTCTGTCTTTATGGGATTTGCACCAATGAGAAAACCTAAAATTTCTATTTGTGTTTATATTGAAAATGGTGGTTGGGGAGCAACGTATGCTGTTCCTATCGGAGCGTTGATGATGGAACGTTATCTTAAAGGTAAGATTGCTCCTGAAAGAGAAAAGTTAGTTGAAAGTCTTAGTAATGCAGTAATATCCTATGGAACCCAGACGCGTTAGTTTATGGAAATCGGTAGATTGGGCAACTATTGCCGTCTACTTGATACTTATTATTTGTGGCTGGTTTAGCGTATGTGGAGCCAGTTACAATTATGGAGATACTGATTTTCTGAGTTTTGGGACCCGAGGTGGAAAACAGCTAATGTGGATCTTTTGTTCTTTTGGACTAGGTTTTGTGTTGCTGATGATTGAAGAGCGTATATATGACATGTTCTCCTACATTATGTATGTAGGAATGTTATTTTTACTTTTTGCCACAATCTTTTTAGCAAGAGATGTGAAAGGATCCCATTCCTGGATTAGTCTAGGACCTGTAAGTTTGCAACCTGCCGAGTTCGCAAAGTTTGCAACTGCGCTTGTTCTTGCTAAATATATAAACTCTTATTCGTTCAATATAAAGAAGCTGAAAAGTGTTTCAATGCTGGCCCTTTTTATTTTAGCACCATTGGGACTCATTATTTTGCAGAGAGAAACCGGGTCGGCTTTAGTCTATCTGGCCTTCTTCTTTATGCTTTATAGAGAAGGAATGCCTGGTGCCATTCTGTTCTCGGGTGTATGTGCCGTGATATTTTTTATTGTTGGTATACGCTTTGGAGATGAGATGATTACTAACACTCCAACGTCTATAGGGCAATTTGCTGTATTGTCAATGATACTTCTGTTTGCCGGTGGTATGGTTTGGGTGTACATGAAACGCTGGCCTCCTGTTCGTAATATTATAGGTATAAGTGTTTTGGTCGTTCTTTTGGCTTTTCTTTTTTCGAAATATGTAATTCCTTTCAATCTGGTATGGGTATTACTTCCTTTATGTTTAATAGTTTCCGTTTATCTGTTCTTTCTTTCACTGACAGAAAGAAATAAAGGGTATTTATTAATATCTATATTTACTATTGCTTCTGTTGGATTCTTGTATTCTAGTAACTATGTGTTTGATAATGTTCTGGAACCACACCAGCAGATTCGTATTAAGGTTGTACTGGGAATGGAGGAAGATTTGACAGGAGCTGGTTATAATGTGAACCAATCAAAGATAGCGATAGGGTCAGGTGGAATATACGGTAAAGGCTTCCTGAATGGTACTCAGACAAAGCTGAAATATGTTCCTGAACAGGATACTGACTTTATTTTTTGTACAGTAGGAGAGGAACAAGGGTTTATAGGGTCTTCTATTGTATTGGTGCTATTCCTTATTCTGATACTCCGCCTTATTGTTCTTTCCGAACGGCAGACTTCAGCCTTTGGACGAGTCTATGGCTACTCTGTAGTCAGTATCTTTGTCTTTCACCTTTTTATCAATGTGGGTATGGTATTGGGCCTGACACCTGTTATTGGTATTCCTCTGCCTTTCTTTAGCTATGGAGGATCTTCATTATGGGGTTTTACAATCCTTTTATTTATCTTTTTAAGGATTGATGCCGGAAGATCAGAAAGGCTTTGATAAAAAAAGGCTCAGAGACTTTATTTTTCTCGCTTTATTTCCAGACCAATATCATTAATTCCCATCAAAGTGTTATCACGCATCCCGTGAGTAACTCTGAATGTTAGATTGCCGGAACGTCTGGGAGCAACAAAAGTGTAACTGCTGGCTGACTGATATAAGTCGCCAAGCCCTGTTCCCAACCATTTCCCTGATTTGTCGGCAAGTGTATATTTTACCGTGTCAGTTACAAAGACAGTACTATCCTGTGTGTTGTGTGAGATAAATAGATATAGATTGCTATATGGATAATCATCACGGTTACGCACTTCTACTGAGATGCGATATGAAGCAAGAGAGTCTGTTATAGGAGCTTTAAAAGTGAGAGTATCACTCTTTCCCCATCCCTCTTTGGGAAGATGAAGATAAGAATGATACATTGTATTGGAATCACAAGCTGCTAAAACAAGGAGTGATAGCAGTAGAGTGAATTTATTCTTTTTCAGATTGTGGCTTGTCATCACGCTGTTGAGGTTTATTGTTTGGCCTTCTTTTTCGTCTGTTTCTATTTGCGTTTCCACTTTCGTTTCTGTTTCCGGTTTCGTTCTTGTTTTCGCCTTCACTTTTTGACACATTCTCATTGTCTTTTCTGTTAGCGTTCTCACTGTTAGCCTTTATTATGTTCTCATTCCTGTTTCTTATTTCAGGCCTTTTTCTGATTTCACTTCTATTTCCACCTTCATTCCTGTTCACGTTTTCGCTACCGCCTTTGGTTACTTTTTCATTCCTGTTTCTGTTCTCAGGTCTGTTTCTGTTTCCATTCTCAGGTTTTCTGATATTTTTATTCTCATTACCATTTTTTCGTTTGTCAAAACGAGTAAGGCTTTCTTGATCTAAAAGGTCAATAGACTTAGGAGGTTCAGGTTTCTTTTCCGATTCGTGCAAACTGTCTGGTTTAATTCCTTTACGATTGAGATTTATAACCTCAAAGGCTCTTTTTCCTGAGATTGTGATAATATTGGCTGCAAAGTTTTTATCGGTTGAATATGAAACCTGGTTACCCAATATATCAGCTTTAAAGAAATAGAATGTACCATCCTTTGTCTGTAGTTCCATTTCTCTTGAAGGCAAACGTTTTTGTGCTTCCACATAAGTGTCTACTTCATAGTTCATGCAACATTTTAGTTTGGCACATTGTCCCGCCAGTTTTTGTGGATTAAGTGATATATCCTGCAATCTTGCCGCACTGGTTGATACAGAAACGAAATTAGTCATCCATGTAGCGCAACATAATTCTCTTCCGCAAGGACCTATACCACCAATTCGACCGGCTTCCTGTCTGGCTCCGATCTGTTTCATTTCTATGCGAACACGAAATGTCTCAGCCAATACTTTGATAAGTTGACGGAAGTCAACGCGCTCATCGGCAATATAATAGAATATAGCTTTGTTACCATCACCTTGATATTCCACATCGCCTATTTTCATATTGAGATTCAGGTTTGCTGCAATTTGTCTTGAGCGAATCATGGTGTCATGCTCTTTGGCTTTGGCTTCATCATATTTCTCCATGTCTACCGCTTTTACTTTACGGTACACACGTTTGATTTCAGTATTTGGCTTAAATCCTGTTTTTAGCATTTGCAAAGGGACCAATCTTCCTGTCAGCGTTACAGTCCCTATATCGTGTCCGGGAGTTGATTCCACAGCTACGGTGTCGCCTTTTTCCAGTTTTAAACCATTACTGTTGCGATAGTATGCTTTGCGCGTATTCTTGAACTGTACTTCTACCAAATCAGATTCATCGCTGCTTCCGGGGATATCCGCTAACCAGTCGTAAGTATTTAGTTTATTATCTTGTCGGGAGCAGCCTTTACAGCATAGTTTCCCGCTTCCGTTATTTAATTTATAATCCATTTTATAATGTTTATTGTTTCAACAAAACAATCATTTTCAGTGAAAAATCGAAAAAGACCATTTTTGCATTCACATTTTGTTCTATATGTTGTTGTGCCAGACTTAATTCTTCCATCAATCCCTCTACATTTCGTTCATTAATAAAGGGTGCAAAACGAGCTGCAAAATTCAGCTCGTCAATATTCATGTATGTGAGCTCTTTGCAGTGAAAGTTGAAAATGAAATTTTCACGAATCATCCGTTGAGCGTATTCCAAAAAGTTTTTTTGCCGCTCGCGGCCCATTCCGGCAAGCACTTCACTCCAGGCTTTCATCTCCCGGATTTTCCTTTGATAAGAGAGGCGCATCAGGCTAACGAATAGTTCAAAAAAATGTTTCGTCTCTTCGTTAAGGTGAATAGTTTCCATGGCACGAATAAAACTACCGTTGGAAACGTGAGCAATGGTTTGCGCATCATTCTCCGTTAATCCAAAGTCTTTTTTCAGAGCCCCGGCAATACTCTCTTCCTCAATATTACGAACATTAACCCGCTGTGTACGGCTTAAAATTGTAGAAAGCATCAGATCCGGATTCTCTGAAACCAGTAAGAAAACGGTCTTTGCGGGTGGCTCTTCAAGCATTTTTAAGAGTTTATTGGCACAAACGGCATTCATCTTCTCAGGGAGCCAGATAATCATCACCTTATAACCACCTTCACTACTTTTCAGACTTAGTTTTCTAACAATCTCATCGCTTTCTTTTGCATAAATAATGGCTTGAGCATTTTCTGATCCCATTTCATTCAGCCAGTGGTTCTGATTGAAATAAGCATTGTTAAGTACAAATTCTCGCCATTCTTTGATATAATCATCACAAACAACATCTTTTCCGCTCTTTTTCTTAATGATAGGAAAAACAAAATGCAGGTCGGGATGTGCAAGCTTATTCAGTTTTACACAAGAAGGGCATACACCGCATGCATCCTCTTCTGTGCGATTGTTACAGAGAAGATATCGGGCATAAGCAATGGCCAAAGGCAATTTTCCAATACCTTCTGCACCACAGATAAGCTGTGCGTGAGGAATACGATTTTCCTTCACTTCTAAAAGGAATTTCTTCTTTACCTCTTCTTGCCCTATAACGTCTCTGAAAAACATATATTAATATATTTGTTTGGCAACTTCTTTGATGCTATCTACAGCACCAATTGAATAAAAATGAATACTTGGAAGCCCGTGTGCCATCAATTCCCTGCACTGTTCCACACACCATTCAATACCCAGTTGTTTTGCTGCTGCATCGTCTTTACATTTCATCGCTTCATTGGCCAGATCCTCTGGTATATCTACTTTAAAGGTCTTTGGAACAATGCTCAACTGAGACAGTTTGGCAAAAGGTTTTATTCCTGGGATGATAGGTATCGTTACGCCTGCTTTTCTTGCTCTTTCTACAAAATCAAAGAATTTTCTGTTATCATAAAAAAGCTGAGTCACGGCATATTCAGCTCCTGCCTCCATCTTTTTCTTTAACCAGTAAATGTCAGTGTCAATGTTGGGAGCTTCTTCATGCTTTTCGGGATAGCAGGCAACACCATAAGAGAAAGGTTGCGACATTTCTTTCATTTGTTCACCGTCAACAAATATTCCCTTATTGAAATTATTGATTTGTTCCTGAAGTTCAATGGCATGATAATAACCATTCCCAACAGGCATGAAGGACGATTCATGTTTTGCTTTGTCGCCACGGAGAACCAGTAGCTCGGTAATGTCAAGGAATTGAAGATCGAGTAACACATATTCGGTTTCCTCTCTTGTAAATCCACTGCATAAGATGTGAGGCACAACTGTTATGTTGTATTTATTCTTTATGGCGGCAGCAACAGCTACTGTTCCAGGACGGCGGCGAACATTGTTGCGTTGAAACAATCCATTGCCCAGATCTTTATATACATATTCACTACGATGAGTAGTGATATTGATGTATTTAGGGTCAAATTCCTTTAATGTATCTATTGAATTATACAGTTTTTCAATGCCTGTACCTTTTATCGGAGGCAATATTTCAAACGAAAAAGCTGTCTTGTCATTACTCTTTATTAAATCAATTACTTTCATTAGCCTTATTTATATCCCGGCTTTGATGTAGCCAGACATGCATACTGTCGCAAAAATAACAAAAAAAAAAGAGTTTTGAACTATCTTTAGGCTTTTTACATTATCAAAATAAATATTTGTTCCCTTACTTTCCTTTTTTGTATAGAAAAAGCTTCCTTATAAAAAGAAAGCTTTATCGTTTATTTTGTCTCAGTTGTGAAATACCTTTATTTCATTCTTTATTTTTTAATCCATAATGTCCCTTTCTTTGATAGATATTTATCTATAAATTTTGACTTGTACAGATTGCTTAAAATCTCTAAGGCATCATTATCGTGTCTGTCAGTTAGCACTGCAAACTCATGAGTAGTTAGGGTAGGATAGTAATCAAAAAGTCCTTCATGAGTTTTGCCTATGGGCTTCTTAATGGCTTGTGGACACAGCTTAAGTAAGGATTCTTCGAAATCTTTGTATGGCCTTACACCATATAGTACAATCCGTTTTCCTTCCCCATTAGAAAAGAATAACGTTGGAAATCCTCTTACACCCATATCTTTACTTATGTTAAGATCTTCCTGGAATAGCTTTTGTGCTTCTCCTTCAAAGTCTTTCTTCAGTAATTCGGTGTTCAGTTCCACATGCTGAGCTGCTTCCTCTATCCATTCCCATTTGGTAATATTCTTCTTTTCAAGGAATAGCATCTCCTTTATTCTCCGGAAAAAGCTCAGAGCCTGTTCTTCGTTTTGTAGTTGTGCGGCCTTAAAAGCTATTGATGGAGGGTAAGATGAAGACAATGGATCTTCCAGCCAGATATCACCATCTATTGGCATTCCGTAATAATCGCCTACTTCTTCCCAATGGTGAGCCAGATCTACCGGATTCTTTATTTTATTCTTACTATCAATATCCCAGCTGGGAAGTAAACCTCCCATTCTATACTCTATATCATAATAGTTATCATATTCCAGTTTTAGTTTTCTCAACTGAGGTTCAATGCCCCAGCAAGCAGAACAAATTGGATCTGAAAAGTAGAGAATGTGCACTGCGCTTTTCTTTGGAGAAACAATCAAATCACTGGTTTCTGTTTTTGTTTCTGAATTTTCACATATCCCTGTTTCGGGATTACACATTAGTGTGTTTATATTAATAACGTCAGTCATAGTTATAGGATTAATTGATTAGAATCTAATTTTACTAACAGCTCAGCAGCCTTTTTGTTCTCTCAATTATTCTCTATTTTAACGGTTTATATAACTGCTTTTATGCAATTAATAGGCGTACTTCTCTTTCCTGCTTAATTGGTTTGTGGTGGCTATTAACGATTCCGGATTTGATATATTAGTAAGCCCTCGTCTGTGAACCCATGGGTTCTCATTGAGAACTGATAAGACTTCATTTGAGTGCCCAACTATTCTTGGGCGGAATGACTTTTACTGATTTGGGTTAGATGAATAAGACTAATCTAATTTATTCTATGTCAATGTTGTATCTATCAAGTAGTCCGAGAACTCCCATTCTTGAAAACTTCGCTTTATTTATCCTATTCATTTCCGGATCAATGGAATAGTTGTATGAAGTGCGGAAATCAACTTTTTCCAGATTTGTTCTTGCAAAGATAGCTCTGGTTAAGTCGCAGTTATCAAAAACAGAATTAGAAAGAGTTGTTTCAGTAAAATCGACTTCCTGTAAATTGCAGTTTTTAAATCGGGTATCTTTTATCTTTAACTTGAAGAAAGAAGCCAGGTTAAGAACACATTCGTCGAAGGAAAAAGAAATCAGAAAGCTGTTGCACTCCTCAAAATTCAATCCAACCATTTTACTGTTTAAGAACCTTACATCTCTGAAAGCAGTGCTCTTTATGTTTGCCATGCTGAGATCACATTTATCGAAAAGGCAATCAATAAATGTAATGTTAGATAAATCAGCATTGATAAATTGACAATTAATAAATGAACAGTTTTCATACTCTCCTTTAAGTAGTGGTTCTTCCAGATAATTAGTACCTTTAAATACTTTATCTTCAATAATTTGATTGGCCATTATATATTGTGTTGATTATCAGAAAGTACAAAGGTAATGAATATTCTTTTATTCAGATGGATATATTTCAGTCCTGATTATAATATTTCTGAGAAACATCAATTTCGCAGACTCTGAGAAACCTCTTTTTTAATGGTTTTTTAATAAAAATATAATATAAAACAAAGGAAACTATAAATGTTTGTGGTTATATTTGCTGGTCAATACTAAGGATAAAGAAAAAGCTAATTAAAGATATCTGATAAAAGAGCTGACTAGGCAAACTTTGAGAAATAAAGCAAGAACTTCTCAGTATTCAAGTTGTTGAAACAAATCTTTTATCTCATAAAAATTCATTCAATAAAATGAAAAAAAAGACAAATATCGGGATTGCTATAGTGCTTTTACTTCTAACCGCTTTTTTTATAAAAGTGGGATTATTTAATTCAGAAGATAAAAAAAAGGAGAAGAAAGAGAAGGTTCAAAAGAAGGTAGATGCATTTGTTGTTAAACCGTCTTTACTTATTTCAGATATTACAGTTACCGGTTCTTTGTCGGCTTATGATGAAGTAGATTTAAAGAATGAAGTGACCGGCAGGGTTGTGAATATCAATTTACCCGAAGGTAGATTTGTAAAGAAGGGAACGTTGCTGGTAAAACTCTTCGATGACGATTTGCAGGCTACTCTTAAAAAGTTAAAATCACAACTTACTATTCAACAACGTATTTATAAAAGACAAACCGAATTAATAAGAGTAAATGGCATTAGTCAGAATGATTACGAACAAACTCTTTTACAGGTAAATACAATAAAGGCAAATATAGAAGAAGAAAAAGCCTTGATCCGTAAAACAGAAGTCCGGGCACCTTTTGATGGAACAATTGGTCTGCGTAACATAAGTGTAGGTGCAGTTGTCAGTTCTTCCACATTGCTGGCCACTATTCGTACAAGTAATAAACTGAAACTGGACTTTTACGTTCCTGAAAAGTACGGTTCAGAAATTTCCACCGGAATGAAGGTGAAGTTTACTATGTATAATGATGGCAAATTGTATGACGCAACGGTAATAGCTACCGAACGAGGAATAGACAACTCGACCCGAAATCTTAAAGTAAGAGCAGTGATTGCTTCATCTTCTAAAGAACTGATTCCGGGAGCCTTTGCTAATGTTCAATTAAGACTAGGAAAAAACACAGATGCTCTTATGGTTCCTTCGCAAGCAATCATTCCACAAGAAGAGACTAAAAGTGTAATTGTGGCTAGAAAAGGAAAAGCGCATTCAGTTACGATAAAAACAGGCATTCGCAAGTCTTCGATGGTAGAAGTTACCGAAGGCCTTGAACCTGGTGATACAGTCATTACTTCAGGCATACTTTTCTTGAAAGAAAAATCAAAATTGTCATACTCCACCATAACTAAATAATCATGGTTATTTCAGATATTGCCCTAAAAAGGCCTGTAGGTTCTATTGTTCTGAGCCTAATGATCATACTTATGGGTGTGGTTGGTTTTAACTTTCTTGGAGTGCGGCTTTACCCGGCCATAGATCCTCCGGTAATTACTGTACAAACATCTTACGTAGGAGCCAATTCCGAAATTATAGAGTCTCAGATAACGGAACCTCTGGAAAAAGCAATCAATGGTATTGAAGGTGTAAAATCCATATCTTCCCAATCAGCAATAGGAACTAGTAATATAACGGTAGAATTCAATCTGGGAGCTGATTTGGAAAAAGCTGCAAATGATGTACGTGATAAAGTTTCACAGGCTACTAAAAGTCTGCCTCAGGATATTGATTCACAGCCCACAGTAACAAAAGCAGATGCTAATAGTGATCCTATTATTATGTTAACAGCTCAAAGCAGCACAATGAATGCCATAGAATTAAGTGACTATGCCGAGAATGTGTTGCAGGAAAAGTTGCAGACTATTCCCGGTGTCAGTTCTGTTTCTATCTACGGACAGCAAAGGCCATCCATGCGTCTATGGTTAAATCCTGAAAAAATGGCGGCTTACAATCTTACCGCATCAGATGTTAATGCAGCTCTTAGTAAAGAGAATGTGGAAATGCCGGGAGGAAAAATACGTGGGAATGCAACCGAGCTTATTGTGAAAACTCATGGGCGATTAACCACAGAAGCGGATTTTAATAGTCTTATTGTGAAACAATCAGATAATCAGGTAGTCCGCTTGCAGGATATTGGACAAGCTGTGCTTGGCCCTCAAAATGAAGAATCCGGCTCAACCATTAATGGCATTACGGGCGTGATGCTGAATCTGATTCCTCTGCCAGGAGCAAATGATATTCAAATTGCTGACGAATTTTACAAACGATTGGATCAGATTAAACATACCATGCCAAAGGGGGTGGAGCTAAGTGTTGCCCGTGATAAATCAATATTTGTAAGGCAATCAGTTAATGATGTGGCTGAAACACTTTTAATTGCCATTTTTCTGGTAGTTATTATTATCTTTCTTTTCTTCAGAAACTGGATCATTGCTTTACGCCCTTTGCTGGATATTCCGGTTTCGTTAATTGGAACCTTTTTCATTATGTATATTTTAGGTTATTCTATCAATGTGCTCACACTTCTTGGAATTGTTCTCGCCACGGGACTGGTGGTGGATGATGGTATTGTGGTAACCGAAAATATCTTTAAACGTATAGAAAAAGGTATGGACAAGTGGCAAGCTGCTTTTGAGGGAACAAGGGAAATCCTTTTTGCCGTAATCTCAACTTCACTGACTCTGGCCATCGTTTTTATTCCGGTACTCTTTCTTGAAGGATTTACAGGTCGGTTATTCCGGGAATTCGGAGTTGTAGTGGCTAGTGCGGTGTTAATTTCAGCTCTCGTCTCTTTGACATTGACTCCGGTCCTGAATGTTTTGTTGGGAGGATCGGCTTCTCATCATTCCAAATTTTATGAAGCGAGTGAACCTTTCTTTGTAGGTATGGAAAATGGATACAGACGATTACTAAGCTTCTTTATCCAAAATAAGTGGATAGGATTTTCTATTCTTGGATTTTGTTTGGTATTGATATTCTCTTTATCCAGAGTTTTAAAATCGGAGCTGGCTCCCTTGGAAGATCATAGTTATATACGAACTTCTATTACGGCACCGGAAGGAACAGAATATACAACCACTCAACATCTGATAGATAAAATAGCCAAAACTAGTATGGATTCTGTTCCGGAAGCAAAATATGTGCTTGCCCGATATGCAGGAGGAGGTAATTCCAGTGCCAATGCCGGATCTGTTATTTGTTTCCTTTCTGACCCGTCAGAGAGAAAGGCCTCTCAACAGAAAATATACGATAAGTTGTCGGGGATATATTCAACTATTCCTGATGGAAGGGTAATTCCTAGTCAGGAACCAACTATTGCCACATCAACTTCCAGAGGGTTACCTGTTCAGTTTGTATTGCAAAATCTTGATTTTGAAAAGTTACATAAGGTGTTACCTAAGTTTCTGGATGAAGCACAAAATAGCTCGGTATTCAGTAATGTGGATATGGATTTGAAATTTAACAAACCGGAACTGAATATTACTGTAGACAGGTTGAAAGCAAATACTTTAGGTGTGAGCGAAAAGGATGTATCTGATGCATTGGACTTAGCTTACAGCGGAAGTCGTTATGGATATTTCTTAAAGAATAACAAGCAATACTATGTAATTGGTCAGGTTGCCAGAGAAGACAGAAATGTTCCTGCAGATATTGCCTCCTTGTATGTACGATCTGCTTCCGGTGAGATGATTCAACTGGATAATCTGGTAAAAATTGAAGAGAATAGTAACCCGCCAATATTATACCATTACAATCGTTATAAATCGGCTACTGTCTCGGCTAATCTTGCAAAGGGCAAAACTTTGGGAGAGGGTATAGCAGAAATGCAAAGAATAGCAGATAAGTTATTGGATCAGTCATTTAATACAGCCTTATCGGGCTCATCAAGAGATTTTGCAGAGAGTAGTTCTAACATTTCTTTTGCATTGATATTAGCCTTGTTGCTGATTTATTTAATTCTTGCTGCTCAGTTTGAAAGCTTCCGTGACCCATTCATCATTATGCTTACTGTGCCAATGGCTATTGCAGGTGCCATGCTTTCATTATGGATATGTGGACAGACGCTGAATATTTTCTCTGAAATTGGAATGATATTACTTATTGGAATTGTAACAAAGAATGGTATTCTTATTGTAGAGTTTGCTAATCAGAAACGCAAGTTGGGCATGAATAAAAGAGTAGCTGCATTCGAAGCTGCTTCCGCCAGACTACGGCCAATAGTTATGACCTCATTAGCTACTATTTTCGGAGCTTTTCCTATTGCATTTGCTTTGGGATCAGGAGCCCAAAGTCGTATCCCTCTGGGAATTGTGGTTGTAGGCGGATTACTATTCTCGTTAATACTTACGTTGTTTGTAATTCCGGTGACTTATATAGCTCTATCAAGTAAAAATAAAAACAGATTATGAGAACGAAATATATATTCTTATTATTGATGCTGTGTTCCACTGTTCAGGCACAGAATGTGCTGACTCTGGAAAAGGCGATTAACATAACCTTGAAGAATAATTTTGATATATTGATTGCCCGCAATGATGCTGATATTGCTAAAATGAATAATACCGCAGGCAATGCCGGAATGCTACCTACAGTAAATGTTAACGGTTCCGGATCTTATAGCAATGATAATGTTTATCAGAAGCTTTCCAGTGGAACAGTGAACAAATATTCGTCTCTATCGAATACATTAGTAGGTGCTAATGCTGAACTGTCGTGGACATTGTTCGACGGGGGAAAAATGTTTGTAACTAAAAATAAGCTCAATGAGATTCAATCTCTTGGTGAACTGCAGTTTCAGTCTAAAGTACTTGAAACTATGTACAACGTAATTGCTGCATACTATGACATTGTGAGACAGAAACAGCAATTGAGTTCTATAAATGAGGCTATCAGTTACAATAAGGAACGTGTAACTATTGCGCAAACAGGTTTTAATGCCGGTTCACTTGTGAAAACGGATTTGCTTCAGGCAAAAATAGATTTGAATGTGGCGATGGAGAATTCTATTAATCAGCAATATACCATTAATGAAGCGCAAAAAGCATTAAATCGCATGCTGGGACAAGACCCTACAGTGATATTTGAAGTCTCTGATTCAATCTCGCTTTTGTATATTCCCAATAAAGATGAACTGCTTCAGAAACTAAACTCATCGAATTCCAGTATTTTGTCTTTCCAAAAACAAATAGATATTGCCCGGCTAACATTGAAAGAGAACCAAAAAGCCTATTTACCTACTTTTAGTTTTAAAGGAGGCTATTATTTATCTCAATCAGTAAACTCGGAGGGGACTACTCTGAAGAATCGTTCTTCTGGTCCGCAAGTAGGGGGAACTGTTTCTATCCCTCTTTTCAATGGTGGTGAAACCAAACGGAAAATCTCTGTGGCAAAAAAAGAATTGCAATCTGCAGAATATGATTTGGAAAATGTGAAATTGCAAATGAATACTGAACTGCAAAACGCACTCACAGATTTTGAGAATCAACAACAGGTATTACAGATTGAAAAAGATAATAATCAACTGGCTAAGGAGAATATAGAAATTAGTTTGCAACGCCTAAGACTAGGGCAAACCACCTCTCTGGAAGTGCATCAAGCACAGGAAAGCTATGTGCAATCTTCTACTCGTCTTATCAATTTTAAGTATAATCTGAAAATTGCTGAAACAAAACTAAAACAATTGGTTTCCTCTTTATAAAGAATGTAAATCGGTTAGCATTTTTAATATAGAATAAAAAAAAGAAACTTCCTAAATAAAATATTTAGGAAGTTTCTTTTACATTAGAGAAAAACTTTTGTTTTCTGGTGATCCGCTTGGGGTTCGAACCCAAGACCCCAACATTAAAAGTGTTGTGCTCTACCAGCTGAGCTAGCGAATCAATCGTTTAGTTCTCTTTAGCGGGTGCAAAGATACGGCTTTTTCTTTACGAACCAAACTTTTCCCTAAAAAATATTCAAGTTATTTTTCCTTGGGTGCTCTTTCTGTTTGATAATCAGTTTCTTTGGTGTCGATAATTTTTTCGCGATGTATTACGTATCTTCGGTAGTAAGATAACATGAGCGTTGTAGTAGGAAGAGCAATGATCATTCCTAGTATCCCTAGTAAGGATCCCCAAATGGAAAGAGATAGTAAAATGATAGCAGGGTTAAGTCCTGTAATTCGTCCCATCACATTAGGCACAATGAAAGAATCTTCAACGGCTTGTACTATTGCAAAAACTATCAATGCCGAGCCAAGAACAATCCAAATGTTATCTCCTGTATCAGCCACTTTAAGTAATCCTAATATTAATGCAGGGAAAAGAGCTATAACCTTCATATAAGGTATCATGCTTAATATACCTATCAGAAGTCCAAGCCCAAGTGCTAATGGATAATCAATAATTAAAAATCCGATACTTGAAAGTATTGCAACGCATAATGCTACAAATGCCTGTCCTCTAAAATAACGGTTCATTCCATTTTTAAGATCGCTTACCACATTGGAAGCAAAGTGTCTGTACTTGTTTGGAATAAGTTCAACCCATCCATCAGCTATTGCTTCATAATCTAGAAGAATAAATACGGTGTAAAGAAGAATAATGAAAGATGCTATAACACTAAATAAGATATTGAGAGATTCAGATAGTAGTGTCCATAATTTAGGTAATGCATTTTTTGTTAGGTTCGCTATATTTTCTTCACTGAAAATTTTATTCAGCTCTTTAACATCCAGATTTTCATTGATAAAATCAGTAACTATTTTGGGAAATACGTTAATTCCTGATCCGTTTGATATATAAGTCATAATCAGATTATTGACTTTCCCGAACTCTGAAATCATGGGAGGTATCAGTAAAAAGGATAATCCGGTTATTACACCTGCAACTGTTAATATTGCGCAAAGTATGGACAGAACCCGGATCCTTATTTTCAGCTTATACTGAAAGAAACAAACTAAGGGGTACATGAAGTAAGCTATGAGCCAGGCTATAAAAAAAGGAAGTAATACAGCGCTTAGCTTATCGAACAAAATTATTATCCCAATAATAATAGATAAACCAAAGATGAATCGGATAAAACTATCGAATGTGATTTTCTTTTCAAGCATATACTCAATTGATTAATGTTAATTTATTCGGGATATTCCTTTAGAGCTCTGGTATAGCACTTTCGGCAAAGAGGTTCATATTCCTCTTTTTCACCTAACAAGACACGTTTGTCGTTTTTTATAATACGGTGTGAAATATAAGCTAACTGACCACATCTTACACAAATAGCATGTACTTTGGAAACTTCATCGGCTATTGCACATAAGTCGGGCATTGGACCAAATGGAATTCCTTTATAATCCATATCCAGTCCTGCAATAATTACTCTGGTGCCACTGTCTGCTAGCTTGTTGCAAACATCAACAATGCCTTTGTCAAAGAATTGTGCTTCGTCTATACCCACTACATCAATATCACTAGAAAAAAGCAAAATACTTGCGGAAGATTCTATCGGAGTTGAAGCTATAGAATTGCTGTCATGCGAAACTACATCCTCTTCTGAATAGCGTGTGTCAATTGCAGGTTTGTAAATTTCAACTCTCTGTCTGGCAAATTGGGCTCTTTTTAATCTACGTATCAATTCTTCTGTTTTGCCAGAGAACATTGAACCACAAATAACCTCAATCCGGCCTCTTCTTCGTGTTTCCAATATTTGATCTTCGGAAAATATTACCATTGTGCCTTGACGTATTAAAATTTTAGTGACTGTTTACTAATTGTCTACAAAAATAATACTTTTTTTGTGTTTTGCATATTATTTATTTCTACATTTGCGACAATATCGTATATTTGTGTAGATACACAGATGTTAAATTTGAGATTAACTCCTTTATATATTAAGTTAAAAGGAGTGTTATATGAAACATTATATATTTAGGCATGGGAAAATTGTATGTTGTACCAACACCAGTCGGTAATTTAGAAGATATGACTTTTAGAGCAATTAAAGTTCTAAAAGAAGTCGATCTGATTCTTGCTGAAGATACACGTACTTCAGGTATATTACTGAAACATTTTGAAATTAAAAACGCAATGCAGTCTCACCATAAGTTTAATGAACATAAAATGGTGGAAAGCGTTATTAATAGAATAAAGGCGGGCGAAACTGTCGCATTAATTTCTGATGCAGGGACACCGGGAATATCAGATCCTGGTTTTTTGGTTGTCAGAGAATGTGTGAAAAATGGAATTGAAGTCCAATGTCTGCCTGGTGCAACGGCTTTTGTACCTGCAGTGGTAGCTTCTGGGCTTCCTAATGATCGCTTTTCTTTTGAAGGATTTCTTCCTCAGAAGAAAGGACGCATGACTCGATTGATATCTCTGCAAACAGAAACGCGTACTATGATTTTTTATGAATCTCCACATCGTTTATTGAAAACCTTAATTCAATTTGGAGAGTATTTTGGAGTAGACCGTAAGGCTTCTGTTTCAAGAGAAATATCTAAGATGTATGAAGAGACGGTCCGTGGAAACTTAGCAGAGTTGGTGGAACACTTTACAACAGTGGAACCTCGCGGCGAAATTGTAATTGTGTTGGCTGGAATTGATAATTAGAAACTTTATAAAATAGCTTCACTTAAAAACAAAAGACGTATGAAAAAACTATTATTTTTATCTTTATGCGTAGCCATGTTGGCTTCTTGTGACGGCAAAAAAACGGCTCAGACTGACCATCTTAAATCTGAAAATGATTCTCTTTTAATGCAATTGACTCAACGTAACAATGAACTGGATGAAATGATGGGAACATTCAATGAAATTCAGGAAGGCTTTCGTCAAATTAATGCAGCAGAAAGCCGTGTAGATTTGCAAAAAGGCAAGATTGCAGAAAATCCTGCTTCTGCAAAGGAGCAAATAGCTTCTGATATTCAGTTTATCTCTAAAACGATGGAAGCAAATAAAGCTCAGATTGCTAAACTAAAATCGCAATTAAAGAATAGTAAGACTAATTCTACTCAATTACAGAAGGCAATTGAAGGCCTGACTACTGAGCTGGAACTAAAAGCTAAACAAATTGAAGAATTGCAGGCTGAACTTGCTGCTAAAAACATTCGTATTCAGGAATTAGATCAGGCGGTTACCGGATTAAGTGCCAATGTTCAAACTCTTACTGAAGAGACTACTGCAAAGACCAAAACATTGTCTGAACAAGACAAAACTATTAACACTGCTTGGTTTGTGTTCGGAACAAAAGCAGAATTAAAAGCTCAGAAAATATTGAAGAGCGGACAAGTACTAAAAACTGCAGATTTTAATAAGGATTACTTTACTGAAATTGATATTCGTACAACAAAAGAGGTTAAGCTTTATTCAAAACATGCTGAGATGTTGACTAACCACCCTGCTAATTCTTATTCTTTGGATAAAGATGAAAAGGGACAACTTACCCTGAAGATAACAAATCCAAAAGAATTCTGGAGTGTATCTAGATATTTAGTAATTCAGGTTAAATAATACCTGCTTATTTATAGTATACAGGGGATTGTGACAAATAAAAGGCACGATCCCCTTTTTTAGAACTATTCTTTTATGTATAAAAGTATATTTATTGATCTAGATGATACTCTTTGGTATTTTAAGGCAAATGCTTATGATACATTTTATGAAATGTATGTGAAGTATAGTTTTAATCGTTACTTTGATTCTTTTGACCATTTTTACACTCTTTATCAAAAAAGAAATCAGGAACTATGGGTAGAGTATGGTGACGGTAAAATTACTAAAGAGGAATTGAATAGCCAGCGTTTTCTTTATCCGCTTGAAGCTGTAGGAGTGTCTGACGCTGTACTGGCTAAAAGATATTCAGATGATTTCTTTTCTGTGATTCCTACCAAGAGTCAATTGTTACCTTACGCAAAAGAAGCACTTGATTACTTATCTTTAAAATACCGCCTTTTTATTCTTTCCAATGGATTTCGTGAACTTCAATTTCAGAAAATGCACTCATCCGGTATTTCTCATTACTTTGAGAAAGTAATCTTATCTGAAGATATTCACGTTCATAAACCTTATCCTGAGATTTTCAATTTTGCTCTTTCTTCAACTCAATCCCTTTTGGAAGAATCGCTTATGATTGGCGATAGCTGGGAAGCCGATATTGTTGGAGCCAAAGGCGTTGGTATGCATCAGATGTTTTATAACTATTCCGGCCGTAAAGACTTTCAATTTCAACCTACTTATACTATTAAAAGCTTAAATGATATTTTAAGCATTCTTTAATCTTCCCTCTTTTCTTATTAGTATGTTCTGATTATTCAGATTGTATTATTAGATAATCTGAATAATTTATCCGTATTTTCTCTCTTTAATCATTAAAAAACGTGAAATAAGAAGCATTATGCTTTCTATGGAATATCAAATCGTTGATTATTAATGTTAATACTTGTCATGCGATTAAGTGTTATTAAATTAGTTTTCATGAATTTCGTCAAAAAGATGCCTTAATGAGACATATTTTATCGATAAATATTAATTTATATCATTTAAATCACATTTTGTCTATTCTATATGTTACAATTAGTGGTATATTTCACTAAACTTAAGCCTAGTTTATGTGTTATATAATATATTTTGAGGGTAAAAAATAACATATTGTAATAAATGCAAGGTTTTTTAAATAAAATAGTTGTTGTTTTTGGTTTTATTCATATATTTGCAAATTGTTAGAATAAAGAAACAAGTAATGTAAAGTTAAACTTTAAGAGAGAATTTATGAAAAAAAAATTAATGCTGTTATTGACATGTCTTTTTGTAGGCATAGGTTTAGTAACTGCCCAAAATCAGAAAGTGACGGGTGTCGTTCTTGCTGAAGAAGATGGGCTACCTGTTATAGGTGCATCGGTATTAGTAAAAGGGACGACCATTGGAACCTCTACTGATATGGATGGTAAATTTACTTTGTCGAACATTCCAAGTTCTGCAAAAGTCTTACAGATCTCATTTATAGGTATGCAGACAGCTGAAGTTGCTATTAAACCAACGCTGAAAGTGCTTTTGAAAGCAGGTGATCGGGTAACAGATGAGGTTATTGTTGTAGCTTATGGTACAGCAAAAAAATCAGCTTTTACAGGTTCTGCATCTACGATTAAGGCAGATAAAATAGCTCAGCGTTCAGTTTCGAATGTAACTAATGCTCTTGCTGGCCAGGTTGCCGGTGTACAGGTCACAAGTAGTAATGGACAACCAGGTAGTGCTGCCACAGTACGAATTCGCGGTATTGGCTCTATGAGCGCAAGTAACTCGCCGTTATATGTTGTTGATGGTGTGCCTTTTGATGGTAGTATTTCTTCTATTAATCCTCAAGATATTGAGAGTATGACAGTATTGAAAGATGCTGCAGCTAATGCTATTTATGGTGCTCGTGGCGCTAATGGCGTTGTGCTTATAACTACTAAAAAGGCTAATTCAAAAGATGCGGTTATTACGGTTGACACTAAATGGGGATCAAACTCACGTGCAATACCTAATTACGATGTGATGAAAGATCCTGCTATGTATTATGAAACAATGTATCGTTCATTATATAATTCAAAAGCTTATAATAAGGCAAGTGCTTCTGATGCATATGCTTTTGCTGATGATGCTTTGTTGAAAACAAGCCAGGGTGGTCTTGGGTATATGGTATATAATGTTCCTGCTGGAGAGAAATTTATTGGAACAAATTTTAAAATGAATCCAAATGCTAAACTAGGATACTCTGATGGTACATATTATTATACCCCAGATAATTGGTATAATGAAGTTTTTAATAAAGGGAATTTACGTCAAGAGTATAATGTTTCTATTGCTGGATCAACAGATAAATTGAACTGCTATATGTCTGTAGGATATCTGGATGATTCTGGTATTGTTTCTGGTTCAGGTTTTACTCGTTATACAGGCCGTACAAAACTTGATTATCAAGCAAAAGAATGGTTGAAAGTTGGAGCGAATGTGGGTTATACATATTATAATATGCAATCACCTGGTAGTCAAACTTCTTGGGGGTCATCAGGCAACCTGTTTTATGTAACTAATATGATTGCTCCAATTTATCCGATGTATGTACGTAATGCCGATGGAAGTGTTAAAGTTGATGGACGTGGAATCACTGTTTATGACTTTGGTGGATCATCAACAAATTTTACACGTGCATTTATGCCATTGGCCAATCCTGCTATTACATTAAAACTTGATAAATCGAATGCGTATACAGATGTTATTAATAGCAAATGGTATGCAATAATAACTCCGATCAAGGATTTGCAAATTACAGCTAATATTGGTGCTAATGTGCGTAATCAGCGATCTAACTACCTCTACAATCAATTTTACGGTGGCTCTGTTGGTAGTCAAGGATCAACAACGGTAAGTCATTATCGCGAGTTTGGTTTTAATCAGCAATATTTAGCTACTTATAAAAAGACATTTGCTGATGTACATAACTTTGATTTTTTAGCAGGTTATGAATCATATACTCTTAAACTTCAGAATTTAAGCGGTACAAATTCAAAGCTTTATAACCCTTTTGTAGGCGAATTGAGTAATGCTATTCAGTCACCTCCAACTGATATGTCTTCAAGTACTGATACTTATGCTACAGAAGGTATTCTTGCCCGCGTTCAATACGATTATGATGGAAAATATTTTTTAAGTGGTTCTTATCGTAGAGACGCTTCATCTCGCTTTCATCCTGATAATCGTTGGGGTAATTTTGGAAGTGCCGGTGCTGCATGGCTTATCAGTAAAGAATCGTTTATGAGCGACCTGAAATGGATTGATATGTTAAAAATGAAAGCAAGTTATGGTATACAAGGTAATGACAATCTTGGTAACTATTATGCATATGCTGATCAATATTCTGTAACAAATAATAATGGTGACTTTGCGGTTTCTTTTTCATATAAAGGAAATAAAGATATAACATGGGAAACCTCTTATGCATTCAATGGTGGTTTTGATTTTGAGTTATTTGGAAGCCGCTTAAATGGTACTGTAGAATACTTTAGTCGTAAAACTGTAGACTTACTATATAATCAACCTGTGCCGGTTTCTTTGGGATATTCTTCAATACCTATGAATGTTGGTTCCCTCATTAATAAAGGATTTGAAATTGATTTGAATGGAGTTCTCTATAAAAATCGTAAGGTAGAATGGTTAGCAAATGTAAATGCTACACATTATAAAAATAAAATTACAGATTTGGCTGAAGGTGTGAAAGAAACTGGTATTAAGGGGTCTTATTATATCTATAAAATTGGTGGGTCACTTTATAATTCCTATTTACGTCGTTATGCAGGAGTTGATAAGCTCTCTGGTATGGCTCTTTATTATGTAGATCCAGACAAAGGTGATTGGACAACCACCAATGACTATTCAAAAGCAAATCAATCAGATTTAGGGAGCACTCTTGCTAAGGTTTATGGTGGATTTGGTACTCAGGTGAATGCTTATGGATTTGATTTGTCTGTTCAATTGTCTTATCAATTAGGAGGTAAGATGTATGATGGAACTTATGAAGCGTTAATGCATAGTGGTGATGGTGCTGGAACAAACTGGTCTAAAGATATTCTGAATTCTTGGACTCCAGAGAATAACACAAGTAATATACCTCGTCTTTGTGCATCGGATGTTACTTATCAAAAACAGTCTTCTCGATTTTTAACGAGTTCCGATTATTTAAGTTTGAACAGTGTTATGTTAGGGTATACTTTTTCTAAGAAATTAACAAGATCTATTGGTCTTTCAAGCTTACGTTTTTATGTTTCAGGAGATAATTTAGGACTACTGTCTGCTCGTAAAGGTCTTGATCCTCGTCAAGCTTTGGGACTTGGTAGTTCTACAACTTCTGGTAGTTATAGCTATTCGGCTTTACGAACAGTTACTGGTGGTGTAACTTTAACATTCTAATGTTTTAAAACCTAAAAAAATAGAACTTATGAAATTAATAAATAAAATATCTATCCTTACCTTGGGGTGTACAATACTGTCATCTTGTGCTGATCTTGATACTGCACCTGAAGATGAAGTATTTACTTCAGAACAAAAGAAAGAAGTGGTTGCGGCTATTCCGGAAAGATTAGCTGCTGATGTCAATGGAATGTTTTCCATCATAGGCAAGCAATTTTGTGTTTTTGGCGCAACATCATCGCGCGATGATGATGCCGGATATCCAACCGTTTGTATTTCTCAAGATTTGAATGGACCAGATATGGTAAGCGATAACAGTAATTATAACTGGTTTTCTGTAAGTAGTGAATATTCAGATCGAAGCGATACATATGCAAATCCTTATGAACGTTGGGCTGTGTTTTACAATCAGATTAAGTTAGCAAATGATGTGCTGGCTTCAATTCCTAGCGATACGCAGGATGCTACATTAAAAATTTATAAAGCTCAGGCTAAAGCTGTTCGTGCATTTGATTATTTATCTTTAGTTCCATACTATCAATATAAGTATAAAGGGAATGAAGACAAACCTTCTGTTCCTATTGTTACTGATAATATGACAGGAGACCCTTCAAATAACCCGAGAGCTGCTTTAAAGGATGTTTATGCATTGATATTAAGTGATCTTGATGAAGCAATTAAAGGGTTGGAAGGCTATGGACGTACTTCTAAAACCGAAATTGATCAGAAAGTTGCTTATGGACTGCGTGCCAGAGCAAATCTATATATGGAGAATTGGACTGATGCAGCTGCTGATGCTGATAAAGCGATGAATGGATACACTCCTTACACTAGAGAAGAAGTATCACAACCAACATTTATTGATTCAAATGATCACAATTGGATGTGGGCTATTATAATAAAACCAGCGAATATAACAGATGCTTACCCATCATGGCCTTCTACATTAGGCTCTTTCTCTAGTGATTCTTATTCAGCAGGTGTGGGATGCTACAAATCAATAAATAATTTGTTATTTAATAAAATTTCAAGCACTGATGTTCGTAAAGGTTGGTGGGTTGATAATAATCTACACTCGGACAATCTGAAGAATGTTACTTGGGGTACAGCTAAAGGAGATGCTGTTGCTTCTCTCTCTATTAAAGATGTAAAACTACCTTTTATACCTTATACAAATGTTAAGTTTGGTCAGTTTGGTTATATTGGTAATAATATCAATGCTGGAGATTGGTGCTTAATGCGTGCAGAAGAAATGATCCTTATTAAAGCTGAAGCTACAGCAATGGCTGGAAATCTTTCTTCAGGAAAACAGATTCTTGAAAATTTTGTAAAAACCTATCGTGATCCATCTTATACTTCTAAGGCCGGTGATGCTTCTTCTTTCCAGGATGAGGTGTGGTTTCAACGTCGTGTTGAACTTTGGGGAGAAGGATTTTCAATGTCTGATGTTATGCGTTTAGGAAAGAATGTTGTTCGTTTCAATTCTTCTTTAAAAACTAACTTTCCAGATGCATTTAAATTTAATATAGAATCTAATGATGGTTGGTTGCTTCTCCGTTTGCCACAGAAGGAAACCAACAATAATAGAGGTATTCCTGTATCTGCTAATAATAACGGTGGTTCACAACCTATTAGTGGTTCTGGAGCTAGTTTGAAAGATGGAATTACTGATTAATATTTGAATAAATATAAAGAAAGGAAAAATATGAAACTAATAAATAAATATTTCATCTGGCTGACTTTTATTTCAGCATTGGTCTTCACTGCTTGTGATGATGAAGTGACTCGTGATCCGTCGCCTGTAACCAATCCTAACAGTACAAAAGTCTATTTTGCAAAAGAAAATAATTCGAATCCGGTTCTAGGCATTGATCAAACTAGTTTTGATGTTCAAGTAAGTCGTGAAAAAGCGGATAAAGAACAAACTGTTTCACTTTCTACAGAAAATGTTTATAACGAGATCTTTGAGGTGCCTTCATCGGTAACCTTTGCTGCGGGTGAGGCTCAAAAAAATGTTACTATTAAAGTTAGTAATATGGAACTGATGCAAACTTACCATTTAGCAATAAACGTTGATGGTGAACAAACCTCTCCTTATAAAGAACAAACTGTTATTGTTGGTAATGATACAATAGCTTTATATCCTCGAATAGAATTGAATGTTCTAAAAGAAGACTTTGCACCTTATGCCAAAGGAACCTATTCTAATCTTTTCTTTGCAGCTGGCGATGATTATGAATCATCTGAAAAGACTCTTGAATACTCACCTTCCACTAAAGCTTATCGTTTAAAAAATTGCTGGGTTCAGGGTTACGATGTGAAATTTAAGTGGGATGGGGCTGCAGCGGTTACTATGCTTGGCACAACTAGTGGCGCCTATGTTTATGTTCAAACAGGATCAGTACACTCTACATATGGAATGATTTCAGCCTATTATAAAGGTTGTACATATGATTCTGCTGCCAAGAAATTTACATTCCCTATAACTTGGAGAGTTTCGGCTGGTAGTTTTGGTACTTATGCAGATTACTTTACTATAACTCAACTATTGTAAATTGCATTAATATGACTAGTCCTAAATAACCATTATAGGTTTCTGTGACAAAAATATAAATAATAGCAGATCGTTGCAAGTCTTTCTTGTAGCGATCTGTTTTTTTAATAAAGATCCGCCTGGGGGATGAGCGGAAAGAGGTGGAAACATCTATCCACAAGTAAGGAAAAAGAATTATATGTTCTGATAATCACCTTACTTTGCTTATACATCCATTCCAGAGCATTCATATAACAAGAATAATGTGGCCTCTCTCTCTATTGTATATTCTGATAGCGTCCTTCGTTATAGCTTTCATTGTTCCACAATTTAGGTTGTATCTCTCCAAAGAGAGTTCACCTTTTAATATTCCATTAATCCTCTCAGCAACAGCGTTAGCATAAGGATCATAAGATTCTGTCATACTGGTATTAGATTTAATAAATATTATGCCGGTATATAGTAAAACTCAGGCTAACTTTTTTTTAAATTACTGGGATGTTTGTGTGTCCTTGTGCTAAAGAATATATTCTTCTGTACAAAACAATTATATCTTTTGTACAGCATTTCATAAATATCCTTCCTGAAAAATGAAAAATCACTCGGGAGAAAAAATAAACCTTACCGTATCTTTATGAAAAGCCATCATCCTTTAGATAGTAGCCCATCTGTTGGTGTGTTATCTGAATATTCTCATCAATGCTTGCCATACTTATTTTTTCGTTAGTCTCTAACAGCAACTCAAAGAATATTCGGAAATTTATCACCAATGCATATACATGTATATTCCATATAAAAGCGTTTCAAATATCTATAGTGAATAAATTAAAAAGGATGAGTTTGGTGATAGTTCACTATTAGAAAGCTCCCCGGGCTTATTGAGATACTTTTAGTCACTGCATTTCTTACTCTCGCTAGGTTTATTTTGCACTTCAATATTTTGAAGGCTCGTAGATGGCATTCTCTTTGAATATGTATTTGAGTCTTAACTATATACGGTAAATAATTAATGGTCATAATAAAATTATAATATTAAATAATATTTAACTTTTAAATACTTGTTTTTAATATTATACTAAATAATCTTTATATAACAAGATTTTTAACCAATAATTGAAAGTACTTATTCACAAATTTTAATCTTAAGTGTTATTTTGTATTAATCTAAAGATCTATTATTTATGGAATTAATGCAGTTAAAATAATACTTAAGAGTATAGTCTCTCTTTTTGTATCTATTATGTAAAATAATATTGTCTGTATTTTAATCGTAAAGTGATTGCTTTTTTAATATATTAAGATATGCCAATAATCTATTTTATATTCTAAATCTGACAAAATTAATTGTTATAATGTCTTTTGTTGCTTATTATAAGTGCTTTATATGTTTATTTTGTTGTCCCTAGATTATGCTAAACCTCTTATTACAATCAAACATCTGATAAAAAAATATAATTAATATTGAATTATATTTTATTTTAAATCATAATAATAAATTTATTTAATATGCTGTTAATTAATTTATTATTATATGGAT
>Ga0183099_1000233_pt1 | contig 47111 bp, 70 predicted proteins | sample Biomet1_FD_127788 | JGI IMG/M metagenome (GOLD analysis project Ga0183099, IMG submission 127788) | Microbial communities from bioreactor (seeded with anoxic lake sediment) at LBNL, California, USA - Biofuel metagenome 1 | ecosystem: Engineered > Bioreactor > Anaerobic > Unclassified ... | reverse complement strand
GCTTTCGTCTCTTGAGGGTACTCTAACTTCTTATTTATTTACAACTAATCCTTGACAATCAAAGTTTTGTCCATAAAATGAAACTCAAAAGCTCTAAACTTCCAAAGCTCCTGAAGTACTTGCTTAATGCAAAAAGAATTCTTCAGTAATGCTTATACCAAAAGCCTCTATTATATCCACTTCATGAAACAGGATATGTCGAGTGCCGACGTTGCTGCAGTGGTTGCCGAGCTGTCAGCGGGTCCGAAGTCCATTATTGATGCGAAGATCGGGAAGATCTACCAGCCAGCCAGTGAGGAGATCCGCATCAACCTTTACGTTTTTCACCAGGGCAGGGACAACCTGGTTATTGAGGCTGGGAAGCGCATTCATCTAAGTAAATACCTAAGGGCAAGCCCAACGCTTCCCCAGGCTTTTCCAATGCTGCTTAGAAAACACCTGATGGGAGGCAGGATTGTATCTGTGGAGCAGCACGATTTTGACAGGATCGTAAAGATCGGGATCGAGAGAGGAGGAGTCCAAAGTACTCTTATTGTGGAGCTTTTCGCTCCTGGGAACGTGCTTATCGTCGATTCGGAAAACAAGATTATCCTGCCTATGAATCCTGTGACTCTGAGGGACAGGCGACTTCGGAGCGGAGAAATTTACGAATTGCCTGAGGCGCAGTTAAGCCCTCTGAAGGTTAAGGTTTCGGATCTTCTGGGAGCTTTTTCCAGGTCTACGGCTGATATCGTCCGGACGGTTGCCACAAGGTTCAATCTGGGGGGAGTTTTGGCAGAAGAAGTCTGTGCCAGGGCAGGAATTGATAAATCAAAGCCTTCAAAGGAAGCAACTGAAGAGGATGCATCCAGGCTCTGCAATTCAATGCATGAACTCTTTTCTCCTCTCTTCAGTGTAAGGGCTGCAGGTAAGAGGGAGGAACAAACAGAACCCGGAGTTGACTATGAGGCTGAAATTGAACCACAGGCTGGAATTGAACCCGAAATTAAACCTGAAATTGGAGTTGAAGGCGAAGCTCCGAAACTCAAGCCCCAGCATGTAAAAAAGGAAGTTAACGGAAAGCTGGAAACTTTCGATGTGCTTCCTTTTGACCTTATTCGCTATTCCGGATTTGAAAACGAATATTTCGATTCCTTTAATACGGCACTTGATGAATTTTTTGGGAAAAAGGCGCTTGAACAGGTCGAAGAGGTAAAAGAGGCTCAGAAAAAGGAGAAAACCCTTGGTGTCTACGAACGGCGGCTTCTCCAGCAGGAAGAGAGCCTTGCAAAGTTCGAAAAAGAAATCGGGAAAAATAACACCCTTGCCGAGACAGTCTACGCAAATTACCAGGTTATTGAAGAGCTTCTTTCTGTGCTCAACGGCGCAAGGGCAAAGGGGTATTCCTGGGACGAGATACGCTCTATTCTGAAACAGGCCAAAAAGGCCGTGCCTGCTGCGCAAAAAATCACAAATATTGACCAGAAAACCGGGACTGTAACTGTGGAGCTTGACGGGGGGCGTGTTAATCTTGACATCCGAAAGACAGTGCCGCAGAACGCTCAGGAATATTATGAAAAGGTCAAGAAATTTAGCAAGAAAAAAGACGGAGCTCTCAAAGCTATAGAGGATACCAGAAAGGTTATGGAGAAAAAGGCTGTAGCAAAGGCTGCAAAGGCAGGACGGAAGCTTCAGGCGTCCAGGAAAAAGCACTGGTATGATAGGTTCAGGTGGTTCGTATCCTCGGACGGCTTCTTTATTGTGGGAGGCAGGGATGCAGACACCAATGAGGAGATTTTTAAGAAATACCTGGAAAAAAGAGATCTTGTCTTCCATACCCAGACTCCGGGTGCTCCTCTCACAGTTATCAAGACCGGTGGAGAAGAGGTTCCCGAATCTACCCTGCAGGAGGCCGCACAGTTTGCAGTTTCTTATTCCAGCCTCTGGAAAGCCGGGCATTTCAGCGGGGACTGTTATTGGGTCAAAGCCGAACAGGTTACAAAGACCCCGGAATCAGGAGAGTATGTGAGAAAAGGGGCTTTTATCATCCGCGGGGAGCGCAGTTACTTTAAGGACGTTCCTCTTGGCGTTGCGGTTGGGCTTGAACTCAAAGGCGAGACGAGAGTGATAGGCGGGCCTATTTCTGCTGTCCGGAAGCATGGGGATTATATCCTCGAAATAGTCCCGGGGGCTTTTAACCAGAATGACATCTCAAAAAAGATCTACAGGATTTATGCCGATGAACTCAATGACCCTCGTTTCGTAAAGCAGATTGCCTCTCCTGATCAGGTAGCTATGATGATCCCACCCGGAGAATCGGACTTAAAGAGCCAGAAGCCTGAACGGAAGGGAGAGAGGATCAAGAACGAAGGAGAGGAATACGGAACTCCGGAAGTAGAGAACGAACCTGAGGATGACCGGGAGGAAATTGAAGGGGAATTCGGAAAAGGATTCGGGGAAGAAGTCGGAGAAAAGGTCGGAGAAGATACTAAAGGAGAATTTGAAGAGAATATTAAAAAGAAATCTGAAGAGATAATTGAAAAGGAAGCCAGGGAAGAAAGTGAAGAGGAAATTAAAATGCATGGAGTGAAAAAGGTATGAGAGTTACAAACCGCTCCCTTAAGGGAAGGGAGGGGGAGATTGCAGTAACAGCCGAAACCCTCGACGATCTCTGGCACCTGAAATACATAATCGAAAAAGGTGACCTGGTTTTTGCAGTTACCAAAAGGAAAGCCGATGCGGCAAGTGACAAAATCCGCCCTGAAAAGGTCGAGAAAGTAAAGGTTAGACTCGGAATCAGAGTTGACGAGATCGAGTTTCACAAATTTGCGAACCGGTTGCGGATACATGGGATGATAGAGAATGGGATGGATGTGGGCTCCTTTCACACCCTCAATGTCGAGATAGGAACCAACCTTTCCATCATTAAGGAACACTGGAAGAATGATCAGCTCCAGCGGATTCAGGACGCTGAAGAAGCTTCAAAGCGCCCGAAAGTCGTTATGGTCGCAATAGAAGAGGGTGATGCCGATATCGGTTTTGTGCATCACTACGGAATAGAGATCTATTCTCATATCCGGCAGTCCTCAGGAAAGCGAGAGACTGGCTTGAGGAATGAGTTTTTCAGGGAAGTTGTAGAACAGCTAAGACATGCCGTTCCTGAGGAAGCGTCTATAGTTATTGCCGGGCCCGGATTTACTAAAGAGGACTTTGTTAAATATTTCCATGAACTCGAACCGGCTATGGCTTCAAAAGCTCTGATCGAAGATACCTCCATGATAGGAATGTCCGGTTTTCAGGAAGTTCTCCGTAGAGGCGCGGTGGATCGTATTATGCAGGAATCCCGTATAGCCCGCGAATCAGCCCTGATGGAAGACCTTATTCGTGAGATCTCAATAGACGGCAAAGCTGCCTATGGTCTTGCAGATGTTAAGAATGCCCTGAATTATGGGGCTGTCGAAACCCTGCTTGTTGCTGACGAAACCCTCCGTGAAGGGCGGGAAAAAGGGGAGGACATCAATAAACTCCTTATGGAAGTCGAACAGGCCCAGGGGAAGGTTGTTGTTTTCAGCACGGCCTTTGAGCCCGGAGAAAAGCTTCATAAATTGGGAGGAATCGCAGCTCTGCTTCGTTTCAAGGTGAGAGGTTGAGCTGCTTTTCAGGTTATCAATTCTCGGTTTTTATTAAATAAGAAGAAGAGCAATGAACCCGCTTAGAAAGATTCCATCAAAGGTTCCTGCCCCTCCTATGCTTGCAACTGGTGCTCCCAGATTCTTGATTTTTCCCAGGTTAAGAAGATCGGCTCCTATAAGGGTTCCGAGCACTCCTCCTGCATAGGCAGTGACGACGCGGCACTGGTCAATCGGGCAGTCCGGGATATGAATTACTGACGTCAGCAAAATCGCAGTAAGGGCAGCTGCGAGGGGTGGGACCAGCGCTGGAGTTGCGATGCCTATCCCACGAATTGGCCTTGCTACGGAATAAGTTATGATTGTAACTATTAAGATGCCGGCTCCTGCAAGCAGGAGAGAAGAAGGGAATTTAGCAAGGAGATAGGCTGAAATCAGAACCGGAATAACTGCTCCTCCTACATTGACAGCAATCGTAGTTTCATTTCTTGTCACGCGCCGGACTGGAACCCTGTAAGATACGCCAAAGACACGGATATAAGTCTCTCTAACTGTCGGAGTATCGGATCTGAGAGTTGCCAGAGGAATATTTATGCCGCTTCCAACGAGGGACAGTATCAGAATAAGGAGCGCATCCTCTATAGAGAAGCCGATTTTCGTAAAGGCGGAAATAATTACTCCAAAAAAGAGAAAACTAAGCCCGAAAATCAGAACAAGGATTAAAAGAAGAAGGAATGTAAGGCTAAAAGGAATGTAAAAAAGTTGTCTTCTCATGAAATTGCTCCATTTTCTTTATTTCTCCGCATACTTTGAAATATATTTTCTTTATTTATGAGTCTATGTACTGCCTATTCCTTACGTACTCCATTGAAAGCATCTGCTCTTAAAATGTCTGCAATTCGACACTTCTTGCGTGGAATTAAAAATTTCTGATCCTTATGAAAAAAGTTTCTGATTCTCAGAATTACATATATCTTACCGCAGGCTTCATGCACTCAATGCAAATTGTTTCTTTTGCGTCTTTATATATCCTGAGAACCCCACCCGACTCGGATACTGTAACTGCGATTGCAACCGTATCTCTGCTGATTGCGGCTGCCGAAACATGCCTCCCTCCAAGTCCTTTTTCGATATCCACATTTTTTCCATCAACGTCAAGGTAGCGGCCTGCGGCATGGATAATACCATTTTCATCCACTACAAAAACTCCATCAAGCTGGGCAAATTCCTTTATAGACTCCCAGTTTTTCTTATCAAGGACATTCCGGTAAATTTCATCGTGGCCTGCGTACGGATTCAGTATTAGCTGGTGAGAGCGTTTCAGAACCTCTTCGGAATCACCTATTATGAAGGCAGCTCCTATTTTCTTGCCTTCCCTGCCTGTCAGGACAATATCAAAAGAAATTTTCATAACTGCACTCATAACTTCTGGCTTTATCCTTTCCTGACATTCTTTCATGGCTTTTACAAGGGGGTTTTCGTCGAGGTTATGTACAATAATCGAACTGGATCCGCGGGTTTCGACTACACCTACAATAATCCCGCTTTCCTGCTCTCCAAGCACGTACTCTATGGCGGCAGCCTGCTGAAGATGGTCAGAATTACCTGAGGCTTCGCGGTTTATCTGATCGCCGAGTTCCTTCAGAGGATTTTTTCCATCCTTTCCAGTGGAGACCAGATGGTCTATTATGCTTTTCGGGCGCATTGAGATATAATAGACCGGAATTCCCCCAGTTTCGATCCCTTCAAAACTCAGCTCCCCGGAAACCATAATTGCGGCAGCATCTAGTTCTCTGGAAATCCGGGCCGCCGTTTCTGCAATTATACGTGCTCTATCCATATGATCCACCGCTTTTCCTTTTTGCAGCAACCTATTTGCGGTTAAATTTTTTGCTTTTGAAGTTAATATTATTTCTTTGAACCAACACTCTTTTCTTAAACTAGGTTTATTATTTTTTTACTTAGCTTTTTTCTGGATTCGAATCATTTTCCTCAGGTTAACATTGAAGCCAACTTTATAAATACTTAAGCTTATTTACTCCTCTGTACTTATTTCTTATATATTATAATTGCTCTGTAATCCCTTTGATCTTTCTTTTTTCCTTCCTGCCTTTTTGTACTCTTTTCTCTAATCTCTTTTTTTCTGAAAGATCTTCCGGAGGGTTTACAATTCCTTTAAAACGATATCTAAACTCAATTTCTTCCAGAAGATGGTTAATAGGAAGATTTTTCTGGTTCGCTTTTCAATTATGATTGGTGAATGCTTTGATCAGGATGTTTATAGCAGTGGAATTAGACCCCGGTTTTACGGAGAAGATTCGGAATCTTCAGGACAGATTCTCTGATTTTGATCTGAAGTTTGTTGACCCTGAGCTCGTTCACATAACTTTGAAGTTTCTGGGGAACGTGGACGAATCAATAGTTCCCTCGCTTTCCGCAGCTCTTGATTCTATAACATGCGAACCTTTCGAGGCAAAAGTAGGGGGACTTGGAGTTTTTCCCAAACCTTCGAATCCCAAAGTCCTCTGGCTTGGTGCAACCGGAAGTTTCAGGGCGTTACATGACGGCGTAGAGAATTTACTGGAACCTTTCAAATTCGAAAAAGATGACAGGGAATTTACTGCACATGCTACTCTTGCCAGGGTAAAATCCCTCAAGAAGGAACCGAAAAACGCATTCATAAACACCGTAAAGGAGTTAAAGGATATAGAAATTGGTACTATGTGGGTAAATCGAGTGCTTTTAAAGAAAAGCACACTGACCCCGAAAGGGCCGATCTATGAAACTCTGCATACTATATACATGGATTGAACTTTCGGCATTTATTTTTTCTCTCTGTTAAACCCTTCCTTCCGTGCGGTATTACCTCACTTTATTTGGGGAATTTATAGCCTGCGGCCAGTTTTCCGTATTTTTAAAATACGGATCAATAGATCTCTGGTCAAAAGCAGGGGCGAATCAGATAGCCGATTTTACATATGTCCGGTCAACCGGAAGAGAGCCACCTTTAAGGTTCTAGGTTGTCGTGATGCTGACTTTGAAGGCTTCAGGATCAGAGCCATTTCGAGAGCTTCGGTTAATTCTTTCATTTTCGATTCTCAGGACAAATCCAATCTGAGGATTTTAAACTAATTATGCAAGAGAATTATTATATATTTGATCGGCATCCGGATGTACCAGTTCATTAAAAGTATAGTTGAATAATCTTCTATGTCTTAGAAATCGCGAACATTCAAAAGTTTAAATATTATCTTCTCCAAATACGGTGCAAGCATTAATGGAGGACTCTACGATTAAAGAAGAGATCTGGATCGAAAAATATAGGCCTGTCCGGCTGGATCAGGTGACAGGGCAGGAAGAAACAATCGAACGCCTGAAGTCCTATGTTGCAACTAAAAATCTTCCTCATCTCCTGTTTTCCGGGCCACCCGGGGTCGGGAAGACGGCTTCTGCAGTCTCGATTGCAAGAGAGATCTTCGGGGAGGACCTCTGGCGTGAAAACTTTACCGAACTTAATGCGTCGGATGAAAGAGGTATTGATGTTGTCCGGACAAAAATCAAAAACTTCGCAAAAACTGCCCCTATGGGAGGAGCCGGATTTAAGATTATCTTCCTAGATGAAGCCGATGCACTGACCTCAGATGCTCAATCTGCACTTCGGCGGACAATGGAGCGCTTCAGTAATAACTGCCGATTTATTCTATCCTGCAACTATTCTTCCAAAATTATCGAGCCTATCCAGTCCCGCTGCGCAGTCTTCAGGTTCAGGCGTCTTTCCAATGAGGCTATCAGGAAACGCCTTGAATACATAGCTAAAGATCAGGGTTTATCCATAACTGAAGACGGATATGAAGCTCTCGTTTACGTAGCCCAGGGAGATATGAGAAAAGCCGTGAATTCTCTTCAGGCTGCTGCTTTCATAGACCCGGAAAAACCTATATCCAGGGAAACCATTTACAGAACTACCGCAACCGCAAATCCGGAAGATATCAAAAACCTGATTGAAACTGCCCTGCGAGGAAATTTCAGGGCTGCGCGAAAGGAACTGAACAGGTTTCTCTACGAAGAGGGGCTTTCTGGGGAAGATATAATCGGACAGATTTACAGGGCAATCTCTGAAATGGATAACCGGATGATTCTGGATCTCGGGCTTTCTGAAAAGCGCATTGTTGAACTCGTAGATATAATAGGTGAGATCGATTTCAGACTCACTGAAGGAGCCACTGAAAAGATTCAGCTCGAAGCTCTACTTGCGCATTTTGCGCTTTCTAATGCAGATTAAGGTTTGATTAATTGTAATAGGATTTCTCTACACTCCAGATCCCTCCAAAAAGGTTTAGAAGGCTTGAATCCAGCCTTCTCTGAAATAGGAACATATTAAATTAATAAATCTTGATTACCATGTCTGTTGAAATAGCATTAGTAGAAATGTTAGGGTCTGTTCCCCATTGGCTTGCAGTTCTGACTCTGGGAGCTTTACCCGTCTCCGAACTCAGAGGAGCAATCCCTGTTGCGATGGGTATTTATGGAATGGGGCCCATCGAGGCCTTTTTCCTCTCAGTGCTTGGAAACCTTCTTCCTGTAATTCCCCTTCTGCTCTTCCTTGAGCCGGTATCGAATTATCTCAGACGCTACTCGATCTTTGATACTTTCTTCACCTGGCTCTTCTCAAAGACTCGCCGGAACAATACCGAGAGTTTTGAAAAATACGGACTCCTTGCGTTGACCGTCTTCGTAGCCATACCCCTGCCGGCTACAGGGGCCTGGTCAGGTTGTGCAGCAGCATTTGTTTTCGGGGTCAAGTTCAGGCAGGCGTTACCGGCAATTGCTGCAGGGGTGATGATAGCAGGAGTTGTAGTAACTGCACTTACTGTGACAGGTATAGGTCTCGCTGATCTGATTCTGGGAATATAATCTCCCTTTGGGAATCTTCAAAACCTTCATATATTTTAAAAATATTAAATATATCATCGACAGAGTAAATATAAATTTATAATTATATTTACAGCCAGCTCCTGCTTTTACAGCTTCTTGTAGCTTACTCCCGTTGTCTGGCTCCTCTTCCAATGAGGACGAACCGCATTCGGGGCACACCCCCACGCTTTCGCGGTGGTGGTCGGGGAACAAACCCCCCACGCCATGCTCGTTCTCCAAATCCACAACCTCGGTTTTCAAATCGGCTTCGGAGCAGTAGTGGCCGCAACTAACGCAACGGATTACGCGAATCATGTTTTTCCCCTTCCTTGGCCTTTTGGCCGAAAATCTCATTCATCATCTCGGACACAACTCGCGCAGTCTCGGCGGCGATTCGCTCGTCTTGCTTTGGTTTCATTTTCCCTCCTTACATCGCCAAGGCCCACCGGCCCTGGCGTTTCTCCTTTTTCGCTCTCTTTCGCTCGAAATACTCGCGGGTATCCTTGAAACGGATTTTCATATCAGTCCCCTAAGTCCACGTCGTCGAACTCAACGACGGTGTAAGAATGCCCTTTGCACCAATCAATATGTGCAAAAATTCCTGCACTCGGGCAATAGCACGTACCATCTTTATTAACTTCCCAACAATTGCAGCTGGTATATCTTATGGCGCCACTCCACCTCCACCCCATCTTGTCGAAAGCCTTTAGAAGTTCGTTGGCCTTTTCTTCCGTGTCGCAATGGATGACGATGTTGCTGTCAAAGCATTCTTGCAACGTGTATTTTTTCGCGCCCTTGGACTTCTCCATCTTGATGATGGTGTTCTTACCAACATCACCGATTCCTAATTTGCTTTGAACTCCATAAAGGCTCTTGTCGAAGGTCGGCTTGTCGCTCGCGCGGTCTAATTGATCGATGAACTTCACCAACTGATCGGCTTTGGCTTGGGCGGCTACGAATTTAGACAACAACTTCTGATAACTGGACATAATAGTCCTCCTATTTTGGGTCTATGCCCGACCCCTCTCGGGGTTTCAACCGCGTTTCACGGCCATCATCAGGGGCTTTAAAGATACTTTTCGATTTTATACACTCCGTAAGAAATTTCGCTTCTATGGGTAACGTGCAAGTTATAAGCGCGCTCTTCCGCCTCTTCGTAGGTGTCGAACGCGTTCACCAATTCGCCACCGAAGAAAACGGCATATACAGCCGTTTGGCTTGAATCGGCTTTCTCTAATGCCTTGTTCATAATGGCTTCCTTTCCTACTTCTCGATGACTTCGGCGCGGATGTCGGCGTTGATTTTGGCCCATTTCTCGTTGATGGCGGGAAGGAAAGCCTCGGCTTCGCCCTTCTCGGCGAACTCCGCGAAGTCGTCGAATTGCCCTCTTGAGTTGACCTGTTGGAAGTTCCCGTTTTTGCCTACTAGCATGATGATGTACTTTTTCATTCGATTGTCCTCCTTTTTGGACACCCTTATATTACATCGTTTGTATGACATTGCAACATAAATATAAAAAAATAATAAAAAAATTAGCAAAATCATCCGATGGCGATTAAGGAAAGATTGCGTTTGGTTTTCCCCAATATTTTTTTCTTGCGTGCGACACACGCGTGATTCCCTACGGGAAAGCGCCCGCGCCCGCGTGTAGAAAAAGGCTTAATAGCCTTTTTTGGGTGTGCTATATTTCAAGCGTGGAAACAATCGAGCCGACCACCAAGGCCGGGAAACTGAAAAACAAACTGACCGAAGAGGAGTTGGGGGAGATATACGAAAGGCTCCTCCCGATGATGGACGACATCGAGGCCATGCTCATTTACGAGGGCCGCCCGTTATGGCAAATAGCCAAGCAGTTCAACGTCCGCTACAAAACCCTTCTGACTTTGTGCGAAAGCGAGAAATGCCAAGAGTTGCATGAGATATGGGGCGAGTGGGTCGAGAAGAATAGGCGGGTCACGGATTCTTTGTACCTTTCAGCCATCGGAGGATATTACGAGGAGGAGCAGGTGTTCAAGGTCAAGGAAATCACGGACTATCGCAACAAGAAAGGGCAACTCTGCAAGAAGACCCAAGAGGTGCTGAAGACCGTCACCGTGAAAAGGTATATGCCGCCAAATTTCCAATCGATGCAGTTCTATCTCACTAATAGGGATTCCAAAAACTGGAAGACCGAGATAAAACTCGCCAATAGCACGGGGGAGCAAACCTCCCACGAGCCTTGCCAAGTGATGTTCATAGACCCGAAAACCCCCGAACAAATCGATAGATTGAACGCGATTGAGGCCGGAATCAAATGAGCGAGATGAAAATGGCTTTGGCGTTCAAGCCGATAATCGAATGCCAAAAGAAAAACGTCATTATCCCAGCTGGGCGAGACGCGGGGAAAACGAAAGGCTCGGTGAATCTTTGCGCCCTCATTTCCATGATGAACCCCGACACGGACGGATTGATCGCGAGGGCATCTTACGGAAGCATCGGCGATACCCTGTACGCCGAAACGCAGGAGGTCATAGAATCAACTTCCTCGCTAAACGGCTTGTTCAGGTTCTACAAAAGCCCGCTCAGAATGGAGCGGAACGACGGGAGCGGGACGATTTACTTCTCGGGGATAGGCGGAGCGAACTTCTCTCGGACGAAAGGATTCAAACCGACCCACCCGCTGTCGTTCGTGCTGATAGACGAAACGCAGGAGCTTAGGGAGGAAAGGTCTCTCGACGAGGCGATGGCCTCATATCGCCGGAGAATGGCCCCGAACGCGAAAACGTTCTATCTCGGGAACCCGCCCCCGCAGGAAGCGCACTGGTTCAACAAATGGGTCGCGCGGAAGTCGCATGACCCCGATTTCGCCGTGTTCAAACTCTCTTGGGAGGACGTGGTTCCCTTCCTTTCGGATTACGACATCAGGGAAATCCTCAAAATGAAACGGGACGACCCCGAATACTATAGGTGGTTCTACATGGGCGATGCGGTCGGCGGATACGGCTCCGTTTACCCGATGCTCCGAAAAGAGAGGCAATGCATCACCATGTTGGAACTCGAGGCCATCATGGCCAAAATGAGGATAGTCGCCTGCGTGATTGGCGGAGACGGGGCCGTCACTCACGACTGCACGGCCTTTTCCGCAGGTTTGATATTCGAGAACGGGCAATGCGTTATCCTAACCCCGTTCGTCCACGACCCAAAGGTAAATGGGATAATGGGCTACCACGTCCTTGTCCGAGATTACGTTTCCAAATGGTTTTGGGATATCGTCAAAACTTTCCGTTTGGGCGCTCCGCAGGGAAAGGATCCATCGCCTTTGTTCCGAGAGGTTCCCTGCTTCATGACCATCGATCAGGCCGCTCCCGATTTGGTTAGCGAGTGCCGTTTCTTCCTTTCGGACAGGATAGATGTGAACCCCACCAAAAAAGGCACGATAATGGAGATGGCCTCCGCCGTGCAATCGGCCCTGTCCAACAGGATGCTTTTCTTCCTTGAGGAAGGGAAGAGGTTTGACTACGAAAGAGGCGTCGATGTGGCGGAAACCAATAGGGCGTTCGACCAACTTTCGCTCCTCACTTGGAACGAAAAGCAGACCGGATACGACGAAAAAGTGGAGAACGACGTGGCGGACTCCGCAACCTATCTGACCCGTTTGTGGTATTCTAATCCTGAGAACGACGCTTTCTTCAGGTCGCTTTCTCAGTTCAAAAACCCCGATTTATCAATCGAGGCCATCCTTGGGAGGGAGAAATAAGAAATGTCGCTAAACAAGCAAAGCGAGATTTGCCAATTCGTCAGCGGGTTGGCATCCACGATAAACGGCTCCTACACTTTCAACAACAACTCGATGTTCTCCGCTTTCGCGAACTCCGGCTACAAGGATTACCTTTGGAGGTACGTCTACCGCGAGGCCCAGTGGCTGGACGGCTACGTTTCCGATTTTCATGGCCCAGGAAGCGGCATCGTGTCAACCAGGCTTTGCCCCGCGATCATGATGGGCTTCGCCCGCCAGATAGTCGGCACTTCGCTTTCGTTCAAGTCAGCGAATTACGCCCCCGATTCAAAGGCGTTGGATTTCGTGAGCCACAAATGGTATCCGAAATCGGGATTGCAGAACGCTTTGAGGTCGCTGGAGCTTTACGCCCTCGCCTTAGGCACGGCTTTGATCAAGATAAACAAAACCAACGGAGGCGAATACTGGATTGAGCCGTGCCGATTGGACCAATGCTACTTCTCAACGGATTTCAGGGGAGCGGTCAGGGAGGCCACCTTCCTAATCAGGTCGTACGTTGACACAAAGGACAACGCCGACAACTTCTTCTTGGTCGAGAGGCGGTTTTTCCAAGACGGCTACAAAGACGACATGATTACATTGAACGGCGAGGCCACCCCCATTCGGATAAAGTATTCCAAGCCGATGGTCGAGTTCCAAGTCCACAGATACCACGGCATGGTTTCCACGAACGCGATGCCGGCCGCCGCCAATCTCCGTTCGGGGATGGGCTACAGCGAACTGCCGGCGTGGCTCCAAAGGAAACTCGCCTCGGACTATTCCGCCGTGAGGGTGAACGAACCCATGCCGTTGCCGTTCAGTTCGGCCCTTCCTTTAGGGGTGGACATTCTAAGAAACGATGGGCAAGACCCCACGGTTCCGACCTTGGGCTTCGGATTCTCCGAGATAAAGAGCATCGAGCCCGAACTAATCGGGTACGATTTTTCCTTCACGAAATATTTGCAGGACATCTACAACGGAGCGGGAAAGATCGGGTTGCCGAAATCCTTATCCATGCAAAGGCTGAACCCGAACGCCTCCCAAACCGACACGTTCTCGGGCCTCGATTTCAGCCGTTACGAGTTCCTTGACGGGCAAGACCCCTCAAAGAGTTCCCCGACCGCGACCCAATTTCAGTTAAGGGGCTTGGAGTGGCAAGGGATACTTGACGATTTCCTGCGGAAGATAGCCACCAAGATGGGCATGGCCCCCAAAACGCTTTCGTCCTACCTTGGCCCGAGCAACCAGCAAAAGACCGCCACGGAAGCGCATTCGGACGACGATGCCTCAATCGCGGTCATAGAAATGAAGCGCTCGATGCTTAAGCCCGTCGTGGACAGAATCATCGAGGAAATACTCAACCAAAACGGAATGGGGGCGAACGTCGAATGCAAGTTCGGAAGCCCTGCCTTAATGGACCAAGACCGCTTGCTCGACCGCATCTCGAAGGAGTACGAATCCCATTTCATCACCTTGGAGGAGGCCATCCGTGAACTCAACCCCGACGACGATGAGGAGCAAATCAAGGCAAGGGTCGCCGCCGTGAAGGGCGAGAAGGATTCCGAAAGCGCCCTCAATCCGTTCAATCCAATCCAAACGCCGGAAAGCCAAACGACTAATGGCCAACCATTAACGCCTATGTTGCCAAAAACGGATGAAGATGGAATTATTTGGGAGGACAACGAGGATGCCGACTAAGGAAAATTTCGGCGGCGAGCAGCAGCCATACGACCCGAACTCAGGCGAATACGGCAACGGAAGCGGGCAACCTTCCTCCTCCCTTAAGATAACCGAAACCAACAAACCCTATGGGAAATCGTTTTCTATTGATTTTGGGAACGAGGCCAAAGTTTCTTTTGCGGACAAAGCCAAAGTCGATGCCGTTGTGGAAGACTGGAAGAAATCCGCTCCCTTGGGAAAGAAAGCCAAAGTCATATTGGAAAAAGCCATAAACGGAGAAGAGATAACCGAGAACGATATAAAGATTTTGTCCGAGGCGTATGCAAACCTAGGTTCCCGCGTGTATATCGTCGGTCTCCACAATTCAGGCAATTATCGGAATTATCTGTCCATGTATGGCGAACCGAGCATAACCTCGATAATCGATTTTGGAAATGGTTTCTATGCCGTGGAAACCGTCTCTTTGAAAAAAGACAAACCCTCACGGTCGTTTTGGATTTCCCAACGTTTTTCTAAAGATTCCGATTATATTGTAGAGTCGGGTGTCCCCGACACATACGATACTCTCGAAGAGGCCAAACAAGGCTCTCAAAAGCTAATTTCCTATATCGCGGAAGCCAAAGGGACAAAAAAGAAGACGAGAGAGGATTACTCAAAGATAAACAGCGCGGAAAAGGCTTTTGATTTCCTATCGGATGAAACAAAGGAAAATATGCTTATATCAGACGAGCCTTTATACGAAGAGCGGTCAAAAAACTCATCTTCTGGAGGATATTCGGGCCATTCGATGTCAAACAGGGCCGTGGAAGCCTATGAGAGCGGGCAACGCCCTTTGAGCAAATGGAAGAAGGAAAACATACTCGACACGATAGACGAGCAAGCCTCCGAACTCGCCCCGTTTATGGATTTGATAGGCTCGATGAGCGAAAAGGAGATGAAAGCCAATTTGCTTGAGCAATCATCATGGCATCACACCGGGGCCCTTTATAGCGCGACAGATTTCTATGGCGTGAAATCTCCCAAAGACATATTGGCCTATCTAAGGTACAAGAGGGAAAAATGATAGTTTCGAGCGGTGAGGCGAAAAAGGCCCAACAAGCGATAGGAAAGTGCGAAAAAGCCATCAAGTTGGCTATTTTGGCTTTCGCCCTGTCGTTCATGGCCCAAGACGTTCTCGAAAGGAGAATCCGCTCGTTGATTTCGGAAATGGCTTCGGAACTCCCGAAGACCTTAGAAATAAAGGCTTACGCCGAAGGTATGGCCCGCTCGGCGGCCTTGTGGGTCAAAATCCTAGGCAAGCCGATGAGAGAAAAGGTAATCGTCGCCAAAGCCTTAAACCCCTCTTTGCCGAAAGACCCCATCAAACTCATTGAGAAGACGGCTAAGATGGCCCCCACGACCATAGAGACCGAAGATCTCCGGACGGAACTGCACAAACGGGTAATGAAAGTGGCCCAAGACGAACCGTTGGCGATACCCTCGCAATCCACCAAACCCATAGACGCGTGGGGCGAGGCCGAAATCGAAGTCAGGCACGGCGAGCAAATGAAGATGGTCGATTCGTGGGAGGCTTTAGACGGGGATTTGGGCCTAATATCGGTTCACCTTAACTGCTCGGATAGATGTTCGCCCGACCAAGGGAAGATAATCTCCAAGAGCTTGCCCGCGATAGATTCTGACTTTTGGACGGGAAAGACGGTAGACGGGAAAAAGGTCTATTCCTGGCCAGCAATGCACGCAAGGACGGATAAGTACGGGTATCACAACTTCATCATCGATGGGTTCAACTGCAGGCACGAGATAAAGCCTTACGAAAAAGGCGATATAATTAAGAAGCCACCCAAAGCCGTCACGTCCGAGATTTCGGAAAACGAGGGCATAATGAGGCAATCCGAGCGGAAACTCCGCAGGCAATGGCAAGCCTACGAAATGCTGGCCAAAACCGACCCCGTGGCCTCCGCCAAGATGAAAAAGGCGTGGGATTCGGGGATAAAGTCGTATGAGGCGTTCGCGCTCCAAAGCGGGCTTGACCCGCAGGAATGGCGGTGCAAAACCGCGTGAAAGGAAAATTATGGAAGAAGAGAAAAAGACCGCGCAAGAGGCGTTTGACGAACTCGGGAAGAAATCCTCGGGAGAAGCCGATGAAGCCGCCAAGGAGGCCATCTCAAAGGGCAAAAGCAACCCCAAAGTCGGATTGTACGCTTTCGCTTTGAAGGACGAACTCGAAGCCATTGAAGGATACGTTGACATCGCCAACGAACTCAAGAAAATCGGCGATATCGATGGGCTGAACGCGGTTTATGGCATCGTTTGCGACGAAATCCGCCATTGCAAAACCCTCAAAGGGCTTTTGGGCGATGAGTTGATCGACACCGACGAAAAAGAGGCCGTGGACAAACTCGATGAAGCCATGAAAGAGGCTTTTGAAATGCCTAAAAACGCCAACGATTAGCCTAAAAGAGCATTTTTGTCCAAAACCGTTATATAATGCAAAAAGGAGATAAAACATGGATTTATTCGGAAAACAGGCGAAAAAAGACAACGAGGCGACCATCGGCAAAGTTCAGGATGGGCTGAAAGGCTTGGGGCTGAACGAAGACCAAATCAAGGACTTCATGTCAAAACTGACAGAAAAGCCCGAGGCGGCCGCGCCGAACGAAAATAAGGCTAATGTGGGAAAGCCGACCGACGAAGGGGCAAAAGCCCCCAAAGAGGCCTCCGACCCATTGAATAAGGTTGGCGAAGAGGGTAGCGCTCCAAAAGGAACGGCCCCAATCGCGCCTGAAGCCAAAGCGGAAGCAGAACCGGAGGCCAAGAATGAGCCGCCGCTCGACTACCACGCTTTGTACGATGAGGAGAGGAAAGCGAACGAAGGGCTTGCCGCAAGGCTTGCGCAGGTTGAGGACGCGGTTAAGAAAATCGCCCTTGCCGGGCCGGGGTTCGGAAACGAGCAACGGATTCCAAACGGAACGCAAGACCAATCGTCGGATGCCCAATCCGCCGCAGACCGAGCCTCGCAGCCGAGACATACTATTCCGCAGATGAAAAACCAATAGAAAGGTAAAAAAACAAAATGTCAATCCTACAATCTTTGGGAACCGAATCGGTTCTCAACGGGGTAATGGCCGGAACCAAAATGTCCGTGGCCGTCCTCGACAACATCTATCAGGGAATCGTCGAACCGAACGGAAAGGGCGTGACCGACAAATACACGGCCTCGCCCGACGTTCTCCAAAACGCCCGTATCATCGTCACCCGCGTGCTTCCCATCGACCACGATGTCCGTGAGCAGGGAGCCAACAAGGACGGCGGGCCGTTCAGCGGAGAGGCTTCGACCTATCCGGAAACCGAACAGCAATACGTCGATTGCCTTTTGATCGACGACCGCCCGTTCATCATCCCGAAAGTCACCCAAGACCGCATCCCGGTCGACCTTCTCGCAAAGCATTTGGAGAACTGGACCAAGAGCTTCAACACCATCATCAACGGCGTGACTTTGGCCTACAAATTCAGCAAGACGTTCCTAGCCGAAGCCGGAGGCGAAACCATCAACAAGACCTCCTTCGCTTTGGCCACGGACGACTGGCTTAACGCCCTGCAGGCTTCGCACACTCTGCTTGGGTTCGAGGGCGACATCGCCCACGGCATTCAGGCGTTCCCGGAAGAGGGCCTTTCGTTCCTTCTCAAGGGAACCTACCGCACCTCATTGCTCAAAAAAGGCATCCTGCTAGTCGGCGGCGCAAACTACGCCTACGACATCGCTCGGAGCGGAGCGCTTGACGCCGCTTCGCAAATCGACAAACTCGGAAGCGGGTTCGCCGGAATCATCGATGGGGTCGAGACCCATCTCGCCGCCGCCCAGACCTTCTACTTCGCCGACCGCTACTTGGGCTTCCCCTCGGGAACCCTCGTCGCCTCGGAGTTCGTCGGCTACTGCTCATCCGACATCGCCAACAGCCGTGGCATCGCGCTCAGCGACAACTTCAAGATCATCGATGCCCAGGAGGGCCAAGGCATCAAGGTTCAGCCGTATGCCCGAATCGGATGCGCCTCTTGGTACGCCAAAGGCAACTCGATGCTCGTCGGCTCGAACTTCAACAACTTCTACACTTGGCTCAAGACGATTTGGGCCAGCGGCGTGACTTGGGGTGTCAAGGCTTACAAGAGCCGTCTCTTCCCGGTCGGCTCCATCGGCTCTATCGCCACGACCGGCTTCACCGCCACGTTCGCCGCGAACGACGATGCCTCGGTCGATCACATCAACGCCACACTTGCCTACTTCCAAGCCGATGCCGCCGTCACCGAGCTCTCCGCGTTCGTCGCTGGCTACAAAGCCGCGACCGTGAAGAACACCGCGACCAACGGAACCGCCAAGTCCGTCACCCTCACCACCGGCAAGTACCTCAACGTCCTCGCCGTGGCCGATGATGGCTCTCTCACCATCGCCAGCAAGATCGTGCCTTGATTCTACGGAGGGGGCCAATAACCCCCTCCTTTTCCTAGAAGGAGGGAAACATGATATTCGACCTCAACGTTCCCCCATCGTCGGTAGATGATACCGACTTAGAATATTCGGCCTCAAGCCATCGTTGGCTTCTTTCGCTCGTCAAAACCAAACTGATTTACCCATACTTGGGCGAAGAGGATGTGAAAAGCAAGCGGGAGGAAGTTTCCGATTCGGTCTATTATGAAGCCCAATACGTTCTTTCAAACACGATGAATTGGCCTTTTTCCGAATGGGCCATCAATTGCACGGACGAAGGAAGGAACGCTCTCAAGGCGTGCCTTTTGGCCCAAGCGAAAGCCGATGCGACTTCCGGACTTGGGTCTTTGGCTTTCCAATCTCCGATAGAGAACGGGCAAGTCATTGGCAAAAAGGCCCTTGAGGACAATTCCGTGAATTTCCGCGTGGATGGGATTCTCCGCTCCTTGGTGCTTTTCGACGGCAGTCAGGTATATCCGCTTTTCAGGATGTTCGATTTCGGCATAAGGATGTCCGCCAGCCGTTACGAGGATTTGGGGTATTGAGATGTACGAGAAACCGCTCAACGGCGCAAGCCTGTGCATATATCTGAAAAGGAAGCCGAACAAATTAGGCGACGATTTAACCGATTTCGAGGCCCCTAGGTATTTTTTGGGCAAATTGGAATCCAAGACGAAATCGTTCACGGGTATCGGCGGACTGTACATGGCTAACACTCAAACCTATTTCCGAACCAACAATCTTTCTTTGACCTCGGATGAGATGAAAAAGGACGACGTGATAGCCCAAGTGCGTTCCAAAAACGACCTTTCTCTTAAGAAATTGAGGCTGTGGAGGGTGTCCACCGCGGAATGTTTGGTCGGGGAACTGACCTTAAGATACGGAAACGAGGACGAGGACGAACGCCACGCGCCCAAAAGGATAACCGTGCAATGAACTATAGGAAAATGGATTCATTGGCGAATGGGATAATCGATAAATCCGCCCGTCTCATAAAGTCGGCGGCGTGGTTTCCTTTGAAGACGGGAAAATTAAGGGATATGGCGGTCTACGTCGCTCCCAAGCCAAAACTCATGGGCTCCTCGGCTTCCGCCATTTTCTTCGATGCCTCAATAGCCCCTTACCTCGATTTTTTGGAGGACGGCACAGGGCCTCATGATATCCCCAGGGCGTTTGGCTATCCTTTGCCGTTCGGAATCGGAGGAAGGTTCTCCGGGAAATTCCACCCCGGAAGCGTTAAGCACAAAGGATTCATCGCGAACAAATCAGTCGATTTGACTTATCAGGTCGCATTATCGGAATGCTCGAAGATCGGGAGGGTGGAATCATGGTAGACTTAAGCGAGTTCGTCACAGCCCTAAGCGATATATTGAACTCCTCCACGGCCCCGAACGTGCCTACTTTCACAATGAATGGGATACCCGTCCATTTTGACGTCAGAAGCCCCTCTTTGCCACACGTTGACACGATTGCGGACGTAGAAAACAAACGGGTTATCCTTCCCGTCATGGTTCAAAACAACGGAACGGGGTCTTACGAAGCCTATCCAGACATGGGCTTCTTTGACCTTTCCTATACTTTGACTTTTAGATTTCCCCTCGCCGTTTACAATGACGTTTTGGCCTATTTCGGCTATTTGGCGGGCCAAGTGGTAGGAAAAGTCATTCATTTGGGGCCTAACAGCGGTTCCGTGATATGCGGTTTGGGGGTTCCACAAATAGGCCAGATGGCTTACGTGGAAGCCCAGCAATTCGCGCAACTGCAGTCGGAAACGGCCCAAATTTACGGGGAAACCGTCCAAATATCGAGGGAATGGATGGATTTGAGCGTTCAGTTCTATATGTCGGGGGCCAATGGGTTGAATGAAGCGAACGGATTCGTTTTCGCCAACCAAATCACGGACACCCTCACAATCCGCTTCCCTTCCGGAATCGCGGACGTTTCGGAAGTCCTTAAAAAAGTCTCTCCTTCGTGGGCTTCGTCCTCTTTGACGTATGAGCAACAGGGAATAAACGGAAACTACCAAAAAGGCCGCATAACCAATTCGGCTAGCGGAGCGACTTTCACGGTTTTCGTGACCGCCAACGATTTTTGGAAAGGCTTCATATCCGATTTCAGGAAAGGGCTGATTCAAAAATCGACGAACGTCTCATTATCGAGCAAAATATCCATCGCGGGGGCGGATTGGTTCACTTCGGGTTCGACCGACACCTTATCTTCCGCAATCATAAAGGACGTTTCGATCTCTTATGAATATGGAAAGCCCATAACCTGCACTTTCACATTGGAGCCAAAGGCGACTTTGGGAACCGTATGATAGACCACGAAATAGTAGTTCACGTGGATTCGGCCAATGGAGGTTTTTCAACGCCCTCCAACCCAACCGCCCCAACTCCGTCCGTGGAGACCTCGGTCGCCCCCGACAAAGAAACCAAGACCTCAACGATAAGCGCGCAATCGGTCATAAGCGCGGTTAAGAACCCTATTGGCACGGCGTTTGGAAAACTGACGAGCGCCGTTCCTTGGGTGGTTGCGGTCGTCGCGGTGGCGAATGTGGCCAATAACATAGCGACCACATCGCTCAACATGATTTCGACCGCCACCGGAGATTCGTCAGGTGAGATGGCTTATTCGAATTTCAAAATCGGTTTCGGGCACGTGATGAACCCCGTTTCCTATGGCATGGCCTTGTGGAAACAGCAACTGGAAGTCGATAGGCAAAACAAATCAATGGCCCAGCAAAGGATCCTTTTGGGCAACGGCGACGTTAACGGAATAGCGAAGGTGGGTGTATAACATGGCTGTATTCTCAATTTGGAGATTAGGCGCTACCGACATTTCCGAATACGTTTCGGTCGGCTCGACCATATCCTTCAAAAAAGACCAAACTTTGGACGATGGCAAATTGGTGCTTCTTTTGACCAACTCGAAACCACTTAGCCAAGAAGATGGGGTTTTGAATTATTTCGATGGGACAAGCACTTACTATTTCGACATCGTGAGCGATAGCGTGGAACTGGTCCAAAGGGGTTCGGAGAACGCTTACGCGCATACCGTTCAATACGCTTCCGTTTCGCGAAGGTTCGCTTTCTCTTTGGCCAAAGGAATGGATTTCAGCCAACCGAAAAACGGAGGCAAATTGGTCAGCAGATGGAATGGGATACAATACGCGGTTGACGTTGGCGGGACCATAACGACTTCCGTTGCGAGCTTTTACGGAAAAGGATTCACGTTCTATCCGAAAGGCACGATATCGGGCGGAAAGATAAAGTTTTCCATCTATCAGTTTTCGCTGGAGGGAGATACCGCCACTAGATTGATCAGATCAACTACATTCGTTTGCCCAAGCGCGACCGTTTCCTATTTCGATGGGTCTTCGAACCATACATTATTCACAGTCAACGGAAGTTTTTCGGACAAAAGCGAAATAGCGCTTACGGCTAGCCAAATAGCGCTTTTGAATCAGCATAAAGGCCAAAGCGTTTCCATCAGTTCGGTCGGATACGTTACCCCAGCCCCATTGGTTTCCGTGGTTGGGGAAGCGGTGGTCAACGCCCAACTCGTTTTGGACGTATTTTACTACACTTACGCCGATGTGATAAATCAGGTCATAAGGGGTTGCAACAGGCCGAGCGACGACAACACCGCAGAAACTCCGATTTGCCAACTTCCTGTCGCTGGGGAATTTCATGACTTCTTAATTTCCACCATATCGCCAAATTTCCAATTCACCCAAGGGGAAACGCTGTGGGAATGTTTGGTTAAAATCTACGATGGTTTCGATGCCAAGCCGATTGTAAGCGATTATTCGAGCGTTCCTACTTTGGGCGTTTCCTACTACAATGAGCGAACCAACGTCATAGATGCAAACAAGTTCGTGGCCTCTTCTTCGGAGTTGCAGGACGAGAACAGGGCGAATGGTTTGGTTTGCCGATACCAAAACGGAACGCCTCCAAGCCCCGTCTATTTCCCGGCTAAGGGAAAATTATGCAAAGCGAGGTCAGAAAGTTTGGGGGTTCCTAATAACAACGATTATAGGATAATAGTGGGTTCCCCCATCCAATCGCTTATGGAGGTTTTCGGAGGGGTCTACAAAATAGACGTTTCCGGTGGCGACAGTTCGGGAACCCTGATTTTGGACAATGACGTTTTGGTTGACCTCATTCCGGTCATTTACGAGAAGTCCATATGGTCTTCGCTGAATGCCTCCACGACCCAAAGTTTGCTTCCCACGCAATACAACACCATGTGGTTCCAAAGCGGAACTAACAGCATTTACGTCGGCGATTTGAAAACCACGGTAGACGGAACGAATTACAATTACCAAAGGGCCTTTATGCTCGCCGTGGCCTATATGTTGGGCGCGGATGGGGTTTCGGGAACCAGTTTCAGCATGGGCGCGGTTTATTATTTGGGGAACGTCTATCTGACCACTATCTCGTTGGATGCCGACAAAAGGCCGTGGGACGTTTCGATGGTCGTTGCCTACATTCCGAAAATCGATGGGTGCGTTCGCGTTGAAGGGCCATCCGACAAACGCTTTGGGGAATCTTTGGTCAATCAGTCGAGCGCCCTTATGGATTTGTCCAAAATGGGCGCGAATATGTACGGCTTGGCCTCGAGGCTAGGAGAGGAAAAACGCTCGAAGGTTTACGCCATCGACACTTTGGCCAATATGCCAAAAGCCGGAAGTTGGTACACCGACACGGACGGCTCTTTGTGGGTTGTCCAATGCGCCAAGGCGACGATCTATGACGATGGGGTGAAGTGCGAACTTGAATTAGCCAAGAACTTCAACCAACTCTCAAGAAGGATTGCTGTTGATAGGCAAGTGACCTTCAGCGGCATTTCCGAATCATTGACTTTGGCTAGCGAGACCATTTACCAAGAATATTTGTATTTCATAACGCAAACGGCTTTCAACGGCGGGAAGATACCGACCAGAACCTACGTTCACTCAGCTGGCGTGATGTTTTTGATGGCTTGCTTCTCCTCTTTGGACACGCAAACGGATTGGTCTTCCTACGGAGTTGATTTCGCTTCGTTCCATCAACTGACGGGAGGGGTTTATGGCGATTTTTGCCAAATGCCCATTATTACTTACGGCGCTGGCAACTCGTTATGCTTTGAGGGTGGTTTCGATAGTCCGATAAGCGCCGGAAACAGGCTTAAGATAGACGTGACTGGTTGGGTTTCCTCCCTCTCCTCGGAAGTCGTTGCCTACGCTGACGGATACGGGTTCGCCGATTTCGCGGACATAACATTATGCTCATCGGATTCGATAGGCGATTATTCGTCTTTGCCCCTCATTTCGGAACCGTCAGACGAGGAGGTTTCCTTAAGAGGTTTGAAAATCGAGAAAAGGCCGAACGACGTCTTCAAATTCAACTACGAGTTGATTTTCCTTCCGTACCACGCCAACGGATACGAAGACGTTCTCATTTACCCCAATTTCTCCAAGAACAGCCAAATAGTCACGAGGAAAAAGCCGAACGTTATAAAGGTGTATCTCCTTCCTTCCGGCTCCATTCCTTATTCTAGTTTTGAGGCCAAGGCTTATGGAACCGAGCAAACCCCTTCGAGTTATTTCACAGGCGTGATTTCCAATACTTCGTCTTCCGGGCATCTATACGCTTTCAACGTGGAGATAAAAGACGGGGCCTCTTTCTTCACGGTTCCGAGCGGTTCGTGGATTGGCTGGATGTTGGCGGACGAAAACGACGTTCCGCTTATCGCCTCAAACGAGGCTTTGACCGTTGGGCAAAACATCGTATTCTACGCCTACGGCTCCCATAATCGGTTATGAAAGTAGTATATTGAAAGAAGGAGAAAAGGCATGGATTTATATCACTTCGCTTCGGACGGGTCTCTCATCAAAAAGACGGAGGCTGGGTATTGCCAGCAATACTCCAATAACGTTTCGGTTATTTTCGCCTACGTTGACGGGATAAACCCAGTCGATTATGTGGGCACGATTTCATTCACGCCCGCTGGTGCTTCATCCTCCATCACTTTGAATATGTCGCCATCCACGCAAACGATAAACGGCGTGGCGACCGTAGGATATATCCTTCCCCTTCCTTCCCCGGTCACGCAAATAGCGGGCGCGATGGCGTTCAACCTTTACATCACTTCCATATTGGGCGTTGTCTTAGTGACCCAAACCGGCTCGATTTACGTAAACGCCTCCTCGGGAGTTGAGTGGGATACGCCGATCAATTACGCGCAATGGATGGAACTTGTGGAAAGCCTTATCACGTTCTCTTCCCAATTTGCCGATGCCATGACTTTAAGCACCGACCAAACCGCCGCAGGGATAAAGACTTGGGAGCAAAAGCAAACCTTCCTCTTGGGCGCGGATTTTCAAAATGGCCATATCTACAATGGAGCTTTGGACTTCACTCTCCCCACTTCTTCGGGAGAGTTGGCTACCAAGGACGACATCCGCTCTATGGCTGTCCAAAACTCCGTCTCGATCTCAACCGCCGATTTGCGCTCCTTGGAAGTCGCCGGGACGATGAAAGCGGGCCAGTGGTATCGAATCACCGACTACGCGCCTACTTATTCGATAACGTCGCCGGTCGCTTTCGCGATGGCCGGACACCAATTTGATATCATCGTTCAGGCGATTTCGGGAACGAAGTTCGCCAGGGGTTGCTGGTTCGACAACCATGCCGGGGATGCCTATTTCGCAACACAAAAGCTCAACGCCTGGAAAGGCGAGTTCGGAGGATACCTTTCCGCCACGTCGGCCTCTTACGTCATAGCGAAACTCGAGGACGAATATGGGAACTCGGCCTATTACGATTTCAAGAACGCCATGTCGAAGCCATACGCCCGAACCGAATTGGGGCTGGGCTCTGACGATTACCATTACACGTTTTGCGATGGCACGTTAGAGGACGCTTCCATAAAAGGCTCGATCAAGCGGTGCGCCGTTGGTCATTCCGCCAATTACGGCTCCTATTGGCCCGCTTTCGACTTCTCCAACATACACGTAACCGACCCAAGCGGAACCTTGACGGCTCTGAACGTCCGTTTCGGCGATTCGTGCCAAGACATAACCCTTTTCGGCTCGAATTTGCTCAATTCCGTTTTCGAGGGAAACAACCTCGAAATCGCGATTAAGAACTATGCCGGATTCCTTCCAACTCTAAAAGTCGCTATGGGGGCTTACGGAATCAGAGCCATCTCCTCCGCGCCGGCTGACGATTTGGGATTTATCGAAATCAGGCAAGGAAACTATTTCTCCTCGCCGTCCTATTTCAACCTTTCGGGGGCTGGGGCGGATGCCGTTATTTTCAAGGATTCGTCCAATCGGGTCGTTTCCTCATATTCGCCCAACTACGGGATGCGAAGCGTGAGATTCAAAGCGCTTCCCACGGACGCTTGGGCTGACGCGCCGGACGGATACGCCATCAAGAGCGAGATGGCCACGGCTTTGGCCGGAAAGGTGAGCAATACCGGAAACGAATCCATCGCCGGGGTCAAATCGTTCACGAACGGAATAAAAACCAACCTCATAGAGGATTTGGCCGGAAACGACGTTCTTTCGAGTTCCGGCGTGGCTGGAAGCCCTGATATTACTTTGGGCGCAAACTACGCACAACGTATTACACTAGATGGCAAACTGCGCCCGCAATGGATGAACATCGCGGGAACCCCCATTCGCAGGGACATCGCTATGCTCGACGAGGTAAACGCCGTCGCCGCCATCGCCAACGGGAAAACGTCCTCATACGCGATTTCCAACACGGACACGACCGGAACCGCCAACGCGGAGTTCGTCTCCACCGCCGAGATTCTCACCATCACGGGATTGACGAAAACGCTTTACACGACCTCCGGGGCCACAGTGCTTCTTTCCGCCCTCAAATTGGGCGATGTCGTCTTCGTAACCCAGTCGGGCGTTCCCGACAGGTGGGTATCCGCCAAAAACGGAACCACGATTTCATTCACTAGGATAGAGGAAAAGACCGACCTCACCGGCTACGTTCCCACTTCTAGAACCGTGAACGGGCACGCGCTAACCGCCGATGTGACCGTCACGAAAGCCGATATTTTAGGAACCTACGGCGGAACGTTGGTGGCCGATTTGAACGCCATAATCTTCAGCGGTTTCTACACCTGCCTCGGAACCGCGACGGGCGCTCCTAATTCGTCTTCTTCTTGGTACGTGACCCACGTCAACTCAAACGCCGGAACCGCCGATGCCACCCAAACCGCCGTGTCTTTTGGCACGATGGTTGTTTACCAACGCGTGAAGACCGCCTCGGCTTGGGGCGCGTGGGTTCAGGAAACCTACAAGACCGCGTTCGACAACGCGAACCAATCTCTTAGCGGAATCGTTATAAAAGGAGTTCCGTATAAGAACGTTCCTTGCGGAAGCGCTAGTGGAACAAATGCAGCCGCAGTTGGGCCTTTGTCCGCCGCGTCCGGCGACAGCGCAATCGCCAGCGGCCCGTATTCGGTCGCCAGCGGCCCGTATTCGGTCGCCAGCGGAGTTTTTGCGATTGCCAGCAGGTCGTTTTCGGTTGCCATAGGAAATTATGCGACATCGAATATAACGAGGTGGGTTTCCTTCGATGGCAACAACAGCACAAACACCAACCCACAAAACAATTACATTACCTCATTTTCCCCTGACTACATTCTTTTCCGAAACGCGAACGTGGATTACAACGCCACCGCGGCTTCCGCTTATCCTAATTTGAAAACGCTCACGGATTATCTCGGCGCAGGTTCGCCCACGGTCGTCACGGAGACGATGGCCAACATAGTGGCGAACACTTCCGCATATTTCAATGTGACAGGAGCAGGCACGGTTGGAAGCCCCTTCGTTGTAAAGCCAAAGACCTTACTGACGGTTCCGCACGCACACAGGCTATACCAAATCAGTTTGGCTTCCGCGCCAGCGGTTGACACTTATGTGAACTTTCAGGCATCCAACACCGAGCGTTGCGAGTTGCAAATCACATCGAACCTATACGGTTTGGGAACCAAATACATGATTAACTTCTACAACATCGCGGGATATGTCCGCTCGCGTAATAAACTGAATGCCGGAACCTTGACCTCGCTTCCTATGGACACCTCCAGCGCGAACGCCATAGTCGTAGTCGATGTCAACGCTCCCGAGATGTACACTTCGTATTCCTTATAAGGGGGAAAACCATGATTAAAGCGATTGTCAAAGACGAAGCCGAGTTGAAGTCCCTAGAGACCCAAAAAGGCTACCAAGTCCATTTCGGGGAAGGGGACGAGGCCATCGTGGGCGGAGTTCATATTATCCTGATCGGCGGAGCGTGGGCGGATTACGAGGCCCACATGAAAGCCATTCAGGAAGCGGAGGCCGAAAGGATTAAGGCCGAAGAGAAGAAAGCGGAGGTTCAATGATGTTTGACAAGAAAGCCGTTTTTATAAAAGACGATTTAGGCAACGTCACCGAGGTTTTGGAAGTCCACTCTTTCCACGACCCTTCCGAGTACGCCTCTTTCTCCAATAATGCGAAAGCCGTGAAAGAGGCCAATGCCAAAAAGGACAAAGAAGAGAAGGAAAAAGAGGCGGAGCAAAAAGAGAAGGAGCAAAAGGAAGCGTTGCAGATTTCCTATTATTCCAAATGGCGTTTCATCTTCGTCTGCGATGGAATCGTCAACGATTGGCAAATCGGCGATGTGAACGTCAAGGACGAGTTGAAGGACAAGGCCCTCGAATTAAGGAACACCGCGATTTCGTCTCCGTCCCTTTCCTGCGAGGAATGGCTTTCCGCCGATGAGGAAATCAAGAAACGCTACGAAGCCATCTTCGGGAGGCTTGAATGATGGACTGGATTGACAATCTTTGGGCTTTTCTCCAAAGCAACGACACATTCACCGCGTGGGTTTCGGCGATAGTCTCCGTTTTGACCGTCATCGGCATCCCAACGATTCTTTCGATGGCGAAGACTTTAAGCAATTCCAAGGAGAACAAATCCTACCGCACGATTACCTTAGTTAGGGTTTTATGGCTCATCGGCTTCATCGCCTCGTGCTTGGCCTATCTATTGGACTGCGTTGCGGAAGACAAGGCGTATAACGATTCCATCGCGAACATCAAGAGAATCGGCGACCTTAAAAGAATCTCCGCCGAAAGGAATAAGGTTTTGGAAAATCGGAAAACGAGAATCTCAGCCATGTCCGCCGTGGCCCAAGGAAAAGTTGACGAATACGACAAAGTGCCCGACATCGGAAGGAAAAGAAAATGACCCCCGATAATACCACAATAGTGATAATCGCCGCCGTCATTTTAGGTCTCGTTATTATAGGAACAATCGTTTCTTGGATTGCGAACCCCAATGGCTTCAAGTCCGCCTTTAAGGGCTTTTGGCGCTCCGTCGGCCAGGATTTAAAGAGTTTCTTCCTCAAACATTGGCTTAGGTTGTTGGGCGGGTTGGTCGCCTACATCCTTCCGCTCGCTTTCTTCCTTAGCGCCTATTTGACAAGAAAACCGAATAGCCCTTCTTTCACCCTTCCTCTTGCCGTTTGGCTCGTGCTTATACCTCTCGCGCTTCTATATTGGGTAAGGATTAGGAAGTCGATAGACCAAAAATTGGGATTGATGAAAGCGGTGAACGAGATAGACGCCTCCAAACACTATGCCTCCATCATCGGGGCGCAGGCATTGAAGGGTTTGATGGGCTTCGTCACGTGGTTCATCGTCTACGAGATAGTCAAGATGTCCGAGGAGATACTCAACACCGCTTCGCAAGGGGTTCTCATTCTAGGGGTTTGCTACGGGGTGGGCGCGTTCCTCTTTGTGTTGGACGCGGTGTTCACGAGAGCGCCCACGGACACGCCTATAAAGATAGACCGCCATTAGAAATCGTTTCCAGGGGCATTGTGGGAGTTTTGTCAAAAGGAACGGGTAAACGACCCGTTTTCTTTTTTAGCCCCATATAGGGGGCTAAAAACAAACAAAGGCTCCCGTTCGCCCACCTAAGGGTTCGGCGGAAGCCGTGGGGTTCTCGTCCCCTATAAATATCATATAAGAAAAGCCACCCACGATATAGGAGGTAAACGTGAGTGGCTAGGGTTTTTCTCCCTTCGTTCATTATAGCGCAATCTACTTGTTCATCAAATCTGCCAAGGGAATCGAGTTATCCTCTTTGGGCGCATCGTCGGCTTTCGGCTCGGGAAGAGGCCCCTCAACCGCCTTTTTCCGTTCCTCCGCTTCCTTTTCGGCTTTGATCCTCTCGGCCTCGCGCGCTTTTAGGAACACCTCTTTGGCGGTCTTTGTGTTCGTGTCGGGAATGAAGTTTCCATCTTTCATCACGCAGTTGTAGAATCCCTCAAGCACGTTGATTTTGTCTTTCAGCATATCCGCTAAACCGTCATAGAAACTATCCGCCACGCCAAAGCCCCTCAAAACGCCTCCGAGCAAACCCCCGACCCTCGATAACGCGTTCATCCAAACTTCGGCGGTGTTCCCGTAGAAATTGTCCACGGTCGCGCCCGCGAACAGCAGGGCCACGATAAGCATGAACGATAATGAGGATTCCACCCCCCTTCGCGCTTTCCTGTTGTTCGTCTTGCTCAAATGCAGTCCTTGCGCGAACTCAGGCAACGTGTCCTCGGCCTCGAAGTTGGTATCCAAAAGATAGTAGTTGGCCTCGGCGAACCTTATCTCGCATTTCTCGTTAAGGAGTTTTATCGTCTTGTCGCAAAGCTCTTGGGATATTTGCGCGATGTAAAACGTCTTCCCGTTATTGCATTTTACCTCTATCGCGCCATCGGTCTTGACGGCTCTCCTCAAATCCTGCTCGGTGGCGTAAAAGGCGATGTCGCGCGCGGTTGCATTGAGTATCCCGTCCTCGGAGAAGTCGCTGTCCGTGGCCCGCCAGCCTATCTCCACCAATTCCTTGGCTTTTAGGCTGTTGATTTCGTTGGTGACCTCCCATTGCCTGTACTGCTCGAAGTACTGCTTTTTGGGGAGTATCTTGTTGCGCTCCTCTTGGTAATCCGCCTTTGACTTGGAGAACTCGCTCAGTTCGTCCGCGACGAGGTTTTGGGCTTCGAGCATCCAACCCGAGAAAAGGCCCGTGACGAATATCCCCAAAAGCAAACCCATATTCCACGCGAACTTGCCCCAGTCTATCTTCGTGGCGTCCCAACGCACGTCCATCAGCGAGTAAGTTACCGTGATGGCGAACGAGACCAAAATGAGAAGGTAGGCTATCGCCGTCCTCGAAAACAGCGCTCGGCTGACTTTCCTCTTCGTCTCTTTTATCTTGTTTATCGCGCTCATTTTCTTTCCCCCAAGGAGCAATATAGGCTAATCAGCAAAGCGAGAATGGCGAACAAAACGAAGTAGATAGGCATGGCTTTGGGGCTTCCTAGCCAGGCGAACACGTCAAACCCCGCCCCGAACTTCAACGAGACAATCAAGACCGTTAGGCCAACGATCAATCCCAAGATGGGGAAAACGAGGCCGAATAGGCCCCATTTCTTCTTGTAGTCCTTTAGCCACTTCATTTCTTTTCCTCCAAAGCCTTTCTCGCTTCCATGACGATGGATTGCATCGCGCCGGTCGAGGCGTTTATTATCTCCGCGAGCAAACTCTCGTACTTCGCTATGTCGAATAAGGCCTTTTTCCTGTCTTCCTGGGAAAGGTCGCTTTTCCCCAAGGCTTTCAGAGCGTTCAAGTTCGCGGTATAGATCTTATTGAAATCCTCGTTTGTCATTATTTGACCTCCGTTGAGAAGAAAGTATCGTTCGTGTAAACCCCGTTTATCACCAGCGTGGTTCCGATGTAATGTGACACGTAAACGTTGGAGCGGGCGTATTGGCTGTCGGGCATATCTAGATAATATGTCTCGGTTCGCCAATAGTTGTCCGCTATGCGTTCGGTATCGCACCCGATGAAATGCTCGTAATACCCCTCGAAGAATTTGCGTATCCGAGAAGAGGGGTCGGGCCTCACGGAACAAGACAAAATAATGGGAAGCGCCAACATGAACAAGAGCATTTTTCTTTTCATTTTTCATTCCTCCCCGAATGTTTTGGGTTCCCCTAGTTTGAATAGGAAGTTCCTTTCGATGTAATACTGCTGTCCCCTGATTATGAATCCGCGGGCGGACTTTTCCGCTATTTCCTTCTCGAACGGAGGAAGGAAACGGCAATCGTATGGGTAGACGAACACATATCCCCTCTCGGTTCTTTTGAATGTGACGGGGCGCGGATTCGGCCCCTCCCAACCCAAAAGGAACTCCTCTATCTTAGTATAGGGTTGCGAGGCGATTTTCTCCTTTCCCAAGGCCTTTTTCACGGTTCCGTCGCAAACCTTGGCCCTATGGCAAAACTCGGCAATCGAGATTTTCCTGTCGCAAATGTATGAGAGGATCTTCTCGGACAGCTTATCGGTTGAGACCATTTGAAGCATTACTTTCCCTCCCCTAAGTCAACGTCATCGAACTCGAAGACGACATGTTCTTCAGATTTAAACGAATCTATAAGATCGTAACTATTATCGCTTGGAAAATAGCACGTACCATCTTTATTAACTTTCCAATTATTGAACTCGGTGTATCTTGCGCCAGTGTTCCATCTCCACCCCATCTTGTCGAAAGCCATTAGGAGTCTATTCGCTTTGCTTTCGGTGTCGCAATGAATCGCGAAACCCTTGTCGTAAATCTCTTGCAACGTGTATTTCTTGGTTTCCTTCTTCGGTAGTTCCCGTTTGGCTTCTTTCGCGCCCTCTTCCGAACTTCTAACAAGTTCGCTTAAAACCTTCTTGTCCTCATTGCTTAAATCGCTGGCGGAAAGCCTCTCGGAAAGGGTAGACTTCTTCACCCAACGGCCGTCTTTGTCTTGTTCAAGGCCCTCGCGGTCTTGAAGATACATCCTTTTGGCGGTTTGGCAATTCTGAAATAAACACTCTCCAACATTCTGATACCCCTGCCACAGACTTTCGCCGACTTCTTGATGTTCTTGAGTCAAATTTCCTCCAACCTTCATGCCTGAAATGTCGACATCGGCATTTCCGAAATCCATGCCAAATAAATCTATTTCTCCACCCTCGTCTGTTCGGTTCCTCTTCAACCACGCCACCGTCTCTTTAATCGTTTTCTTAAATGGCATTTTGTTTGCCCTCCTTCTGGGCTTTTGCCGGCTTCCTATAGAGGTTGGCCGTGGCCTCGTCGATGTCCGACTCGTCGATGACTTTCGGCTCCTTCTTAAAGAAGATGGTTTTCTCGTAGCCGTCGTCTAGGATTATCGTGGCGATCGCCTTGAAGTCCGGTTTTTGGCCGTCCCCGACGAACGACAATTTGTCGCCCTCCCCGATTTCGTCGAAGTCGGTTCCGTTTTCCTCGGCGTCGCCCGCATTGATCTTCACGTAGCCGTCGTCAACAGTTTCACCGTTGCACCAATCGACGTAGATCTTCGAGGTCTTCCCGGTCAGTTCGGCGGGGTAGAGAAACTCGGCGTTGGTGCTGACGCCGGTGGCGCCGGGGAAGGCGCACCCGTCCATTTTCCCGCCAGTGATGACCGCCTCATAGGCTTCGTATGGCAACCAGGGAACCTTAAGAAGCCCGGCCGTTTGGCAATGGAATCTGACGATCGTCTCGTCCCCGAATCCGACATAGATTTCGCTCAGCTTGGCCTCATCTCGCTTTTCGTTAGGCATTCACTTGCCCTCCTTTTTCAGTATCTTCTCGCCCGTCTTCTCTCCTCGGAATTTGGTGACGATTCTCACGTCCCCATTGGGGAGTATCCACCATTCGCGGACGGAACCGTCAGCCATCGGCTCAACATCGTCCAATATCTCGTTCATATCTTCTCCTTTCACGTGTTGTCGAACAGGTTGCCTTGGAACAAAGACGAATCCCTCTTATCGCTAGGCAACGGCTCGCGGAACGGCTTGCACTCCTTCGTTAGGGGGTGCGCGTCCAACGTTGACGAGAGCAGTTTCCCCTGGCCCGCGAGTTCGGCTTTCCTTTGAATGGCCTCGTAGCGGATTCGCGCGACTATCGACTTGCTAAGATACTCCTGCTGGATTTCGTCCTTCTCCTTCTCGTCTTGAACGACATAGTATCTATAATCGTTCGTCTTCCCGATGATCCTGTCCTTGCTCTCGCAGAAATTGAGCGCGTCGATGTCGGAGTAGATGGTTCGGCACAAATCGTTGTTGAACTGCGACTTGTAGGGTTCGTAGTACCTCTTATAGCCATCCAACGTCTTGAACCTAACCCCCTCGATTATCTCCTCTTGGGTGGCGGGGCTCTCTTTGGTAAACGGCTTCGAGGCCATGAAGTCGTATAATGCCTCTTGCCTCGCGTTCGGCTTGTACTTCTTGCGGTAGTCCTCGCGAAGTTTGGCTTCGAGAACCGCCACGTCGTCATGGGTCATTTCCGTTCTCCTTTCATTTCCTTCAAGATATCTTCGAGCGCATCGTGGTAGCCCCAAAGCCATCTAGCGCGGTCTTTGGGATTTAGCCCAGGCTCGATGTCCTTCATCTTTCTTTCGATGAACTCGGCGAGTTTGCCCAAGGTCATTTATCTTCTCCTTTAAGCAACGCTATCGCCCCGCCGATCAACGAGGCCACGGCTTCGGCGGAAAGCAGGATTATCGGGAGCCAAAGGGGGTTCATACCTTCACCCCCTTCGGCGCGCTCTTCCTGACCTCAATGGTCTTCTCGCCGTTCAGAATCTTGCAAGCCCATTCGGGGCGAATGGAAACAAGAACGCACTTAGCGCCGTTTATGGTTGCGTACCCCCAACTTTGTGGGGCGCGGTCTTTGGCAAAGTCGCCGAGGTTAAATGGCTCATCGAGGATTTGCAGGCTCTCGATGTACCACGCGCACGCTTCCTTCTTGGAACCTGTGGGGCAATATTTCTCCAGTTCTTCGGCGGTTAGGCAGGCTTTTTCTAGAACGTCGTAGAAATGCCCGTCTTTGCGCTGACCCGCGTATTTTTGGGAAATGCTTTCGGCCTCGTTTAACTCGAAACTCGCGATGATTTTGCCGTTCAAAGGCTCGGCGGAAAGATTCTTTTTGCTCCAAAGATGGAATTTCTTGCCAAACAATATAGCAAGCGGAGGAAATCGGCATAGACACTTGCCGCCTTTCGTCACGTAAATGTAAACCTTCATTTCTTTTCCCCTTTCCCGTTTTTGTCTACGGCCCTGTCCCCGATTTCCGACACCGTTATCAGAAGAAAGAGCAGAAAGAAAGACAACAACCCCAAAATAGCCAAGGCGAAAATCAGGGAGACGATCCAATCGTCCGCTTCCGGTACGATGAAAAGCACGATAACGCCGACCGATTCCAATAAAAGAATCGAAAGCGACGCAACCGTCAAAATCGCGGATGGGAAGACGATGGCGGATTCCTTATAGGCTTCCAAACTGGTCTTTTTCATCTTTTGCCTCCTTTTTATTCCATTAGCCTTTTGTAATCGTCCAACGCGGTCTCTAAGTCGTTTTTGGAAACGAACTTCCCCGGCTTTTTCCAACCGCTAACGGCAACGCCGTTTTTGATGATGCGGTATCTAGTGAACGTTTGCCCGAGTTCGTCTTTTTCAAGTTGCCCCTCGGCTACGTATTTGCCCTTCTCGAACTTCTCGGTTTTTCCAATGAGTTTCGGTATCATTTCAGGAAAACTTCGATTTCCCCGTTGTTGAACTTGATGTCGGCAACGGACTTGCTAAGGGCCACGGGGTCGTCGATCCCGTTCGCGTATCCCTTGATCCACGAGCCGTTTCCCAAATCAACGCAGACGATTCTATGGCCTAGGAACGGAATCAGTTTGGAGAAAAGAAGGGGGTTCTTTTTCTCCTCGATGGCTTTTCTAACATAAGCGGACTTGTTCTTGAGCTTGCCCAAAAAATCCGCCGTTTTCCCGTCAACTCGCAAAACGATTCGATCGGTGTTCATTTTCCCTCCTTCGGCATTTTTGCCTTTAGTTGTTTGATTTCGTCCGACCCGTATTCTTTTTCGCACAAGGAGATGAACTCCTCGGGCGTGAATTTCGACTTGGTGGACAGCCCGCGCTCTCTCACGAACGCGTTTCTTCCCGCCAAACAAGAACCCGTGATTATGTGGTGCCATTGGAAGAATTCGGAGCCGAGGTATTTCTTCCCCGGCGTGAACTTGCCCCAAAACTCCTTTATTCGGTCTTCCAACGGGCGGTTTTCCTCGTACTTTGATTTGGCGTCCGCCATCGCCTCTCTAAGGGTTTCCCCGTGGGCGAAGAAATCGCCGCATTTGGCTACGTAAAGAGGTTTCGGAGACAGCCCTTTTACCGTTTCGATTTTTGCATAATCGCGGAAGATGGCTGTGAACACGCACGGAATACCATCTATCATGAATACTTTCGAACCGTTGAAAACCGATGGATAGCCATTGCCATAGTCATAGCCATAGCCACAGCCATCGCCAGATCCACGGCCATCGCCACAGCCACGGCCATCGCCACAGCCACGGCCATCGCCATAGCCATAGCCATTGCCATAGCCACGGCCATCGCCATAGCCATCGCCACGGCCATCGCCACAGCCAGAGCCACCGCCATTGCCATAGCCACTGCCATAGCTATAGCCATTGCCACCGCCATCGCCAGAGCCACGGCCATCGCCATAGTCACGTTTCAAAAATTTCTCAGCGCGCTTAATTAGATTTTCCATTCCTTGAAGCCCCTTAGGCAGGCCTTGGCCTTTTCGGAGCAGGGGATTATCTGAATGGCATCGGTCACGACGATGTCGGCGCAAACCGTGACTTTGCTTCCCTCCCCAACGCCGTCTTTGGCGATTTGCATGACCGAGGCGGCATCCTCCCAATACCAAATCTGACGAGCGTCCTTGATTACGGCGGTTTGCCCTTTCAGGCTCTCGACCTTGCCGAAAAACACCCCCGAGCGGTCGCAGCGAATAATAGAATAGCTCTTCTCTTCCATATATTTCCCTCCTTTAAGGTTACCTAATTCTAGCACATTGTATGACGTTTGCAACAGGGAAGTGCGACAAAAAAAGACTAGGTTCCCCTAGCCTCTTTTCTCCCACAATCTTTTCCGCGCTTGGTGCTTTTTCTCGTACTCCAAATACCTCTTGCAAGTCGAATGGCACTCGCCCGACCTGTCGGGGCAACCTTGCGAGCAAGGGTGCTTGTCAACGAAATCGGTGAAAAGGAAAACCGTCGTCGCCTTACTTGCCTTTGGCATTCTTTCCCCTTTCTATCTTGTAGATTATCTCCATTATCCCCATAGTGACGAAAATGCATAAAGGTATGAACGGCGTTCCGGGAGCCAGCCAAAACAGCCAACAGGCCGTGGCAACGGACAATAGGGAGCCTTTGGCGATTTCGTCGGTGACGAACAAGGCAATCGCATAGGGAACCCAAACCTCGCTTGAAATAATCAACAGGACGGAAGCGAACACGACGAACACGCGCCAATCCTTGCACGAGGCCCAAATCCATAGGAAGGGCCACTCGATCAAGAGCCAAACGCGTTTCCAAAATCTTTTGAAAGGGTTAGGCTCCTTCTTTACCTCGGCTTTCTTCTCTTCCAAGCCCTTTAGGTACTTTTCTTGGGCTTCCTTGGCTTTCGCGTTCATGAATCAAGTTTACCCCTTTTCGAGTTCTTTGGCCAAATCGCCAACGAGTTCTATGTCTATAGATGGGGAGTTTATGATGAAGTTTCCGTGGAACTCCTTTAGGAACAGTTCCCGTGGGTAAAATCTCTCAAAAGCCTCTTGCGCCACGGATTTCAGCTTATCAGTCATGTTTCTAGAGTTCTTCCCGAAGTGGAGTTCGTCGTGGCAATGCTGGCAAAGGAAGACGTATAGACCGTACTTGGTGGATTTATCCCTAAGCGAGTTTCCAAACACGTGGTGGATTTGCAGGTTCTCCTTGGACGAGCAAAAGAAGCACTTGGGCTCCTTGGAGATTATCGAGTTGAGGTTGCCGAAATAATCGAAATAGGGTTTCATTTCTTCTCCCTTCTCATTCCGTCCAGTATCAGCAGCCTAACGCCCAAAGAGACATTGGGCGAGTGCGTCAAAAGCCAAAGATATTCGGTTTCGGTCAGGCGGACGTTAATGGGTTTAATTCTTTTCTCCATACTTAAAACAATTTGGCTTCCTTGGCTTTCGCAACCCAATCTATTCCGAAGCATTGGGAGAAGATAGCCATTAAACAAGTGGTGACAATGGAATCGCCGGCAAGGTGATAAAGAACTGAATCCGGAAAAGAGGAAATAAGACTTTGGCTGCGATCATCAGAAACGCCCATCAATCGGAAGCACTCGCGCGGGGTCAGTTTCCTTATCCGCAATCCGATGTTGTATTTCGTTGGGAAAGAGGCAGTCACGGCGGTGGAGGTCCCATCGGAGGAATAAACGCGGTTTTCGATTGAAGGTTGCTTCCCGTCAACGACCGGATTGAGGCAAAGGGGAATAACATTGCCGAGCTGAACAACCCCGGTATCCGGAGAGGTTTTTATGGTTTGGGCAAAACCGTGCTGAACGGTTCCGCGTTTGCCTTTTAGATGATTTATGTAAACTCCATCCCCGTCGCCGGCTTCCTCGTAGCCTTTTTTCGCTGCCGAAGGGACGATAACGCAAGCATCGGCTATCTCGGCCTTAATGGTTCTGGATGAACCAGGAAGAGGACCCCTTTGGAAATCCTTGGATTGGCCACAATAAACCCCGCTGGCCTCCCTTTCGATAATGTAGGCCGAATTATGGTTCGGCATCGTAAGAGTTCCGACCACGTTCTCATGTTCCTTTTTGTTATAGGAATCGAAATAGGTGAATTCTTTTTCGGAAACATAATTATCGGTCTTGTGCATTTTGCCCATCGTGGCACAAATGGTTTTTGCTATTTCTGGATCAACCGCTATTTCCCTGTCAAAACCATTTTGCTTCGTGGCGTTGAAATCGTCGGGGAGCGATTCGGAAACGTGAGTGTCGATACCGCCTCTCTGACCGCCGTAATCAGCCGAAATGGTGCGCGAGCATTTCGGGTTGATAATCGCATCCGGAACCTTGAAACCCTTTGATTGGGTAATTTTGAAATAGTTCAGCATTTTCTCGCTCAAGTAGTATTTCTCATCCACGTCTTCTTCCAACAAACCCCGGAGCCGATTGGAAAGCTCGATTTTCCCCGGGAAGGAATAGGAATAATCGCCAAGGACGGAAACCAAGAAAGCCCTTTTGCGGGTTTGGGGTATCCCAAATTCGGTGGCCTCCATTATCTGAAGTTTGTTTTTATAGCCCAACGATTCCAAAAACGAAATCCACTTGTCGAGGTTCTTGAGGTTCTTCTCGCCGGCGACCCCCGGAACGTTCTCCATCAACAGGAAGTCGGGCAACTGCCCAATCTCGCCCATTTCCGAGATAATCCTTCTGACCTGCCAAAGGAGAGAGGAGCGCGTTTCGCTTCCCTCGTCCATGCCCGCCATCGTTCCGGCGTTGGAAAGATCTTGGCACGGGAAGGAGTACGTCAAAATCGTCTGGAAATCGCTTCTGTCTCTTATGAAGAAGTCGCTCCCTTTGGCTTTGGAAATGTCGGGATGGTCCTTCGTGGCGACGATCGCGTTGTAGATCTCCCTTTTATTGCGAAGCCTCTTTATCTCGCTTTCGGACATCGGCAGGTTCCAATCGGAAGAAATGCCAAAAGAGAACAGAAGAGAAGCCAAATCCCCATCAGACAAAGTGGAAGAATAATCAACCACATCATTGGGGAAATGGAGTTTTTTGTAAGCCAAAACGCTTTTCCAATTCCATTCGCTGATTCCAATGTGGGTGAAATCAACCCCAAGATACTCCAAAGCCAAAGACTGACTTCCGTACCCGGCGAACAATTCAATCAGCCCGACTTTCTTCGTGAACTTGAAATCGGGGTAGAAATCCATCATCGGGGTAGAATAGGCCGAACACGTTTCTTTCAAGCTCATATTTTCCTCTCCTTTACCATTCTTTCGTAGTGCCTCTTCAAATCTTTGGCGTGCTTCCAGTTGCCCAAATGGTACGCTTGCCTTATCTCGGAAAGCAAAGCCTCCCTTTGCGTTGGTTCCTTATGCTCGCCGAAGCTCGCGCGGTTAACGAGGTTGCCCACAATCCCCGCCTTTCACGAAAATGAGCCAATGCGTTTTATTTCCTTTTCCCCTTCTCTCGCCCAAAAGCGGTTTTTGGGGAATGTTGGCCAAAACCTTTTTGATGGGTATTTGGTATTCGTTCCATTTGAAGATGACGATGCCGAACTCCGAATTGAGAACCCTCCAGCATTCCGCGAATCCCTTTTTGAGGAACGTTTGCCAATCTTCCGGAAGAATCCCGTATTTGGCTTTCATGTAGGAAGCGTTTCCGGCATGAAGGAAGTGTGGGGGGTCAAAAACCACCAAACGAAATCTACCATCTTCAAACGGAAGGTTGGTGACGTCCAACTTCAAATCGGGTTCGATGATGGCTTTTCTAGTGTCATGGTAATAAGAAATTTCCTCCTCGCGCACATCGCCGAACAAAACCCGTGGGTCTTTTTTGTCGAAGTAAAATAATTTGCCTCCGCAACACGGGTCGAGAATAAGCGCGTTATCTTTCATCTTTTCCCCCCTTTTATCATTTCGTGCCGTCTCTTGAAATCTTCCCTAATCGGTTTCATATAGTCTTGGCAAGCCTCGAAATTTTGGTTGAACCTGTCCATGTCACGGCGGGCGAGTTCGCGATAAGCGTCGATCATAAGTTTTCCTCCTTTATTATTGATTTCTTTCTCCGAATAAGTTCAATTGCTCAAATCCGCTTTCGGCCTCTTTGGCTTCGTCTTTGGCGTCTTTTCCGGTTTCGGCGTAAACAATCCGCGCCTTGGCTATCGGAAGATATTCCGAAGTCATCTCCACTCCTATGAATTTGTAATCTTTCGCAAAGGCGAGATTTTCCAACGCGACGGCCTTGCCGGTGCTTCCGCTCCCCATGAAAGGGTCTAGGATGATGGCTCCCTTGGGCGCTACCAGCCTTATCAGATATCTCATGAGTTCCACGGGCTTGACGGTCGGATGGATGTTCCTTCTTGGGGTTTTGTCCCTTTGGATCGGGTTGTCGCGCCCGCCGCCCACTTCCTTTTCCTCCATAGCCATCAATCCGGCATCCCTGTCGGCGTTCCCGGCCTTGGTGCAATAGATGCCAATTGGGAAGTCGCCATCCGATTCAGAATATCCGATGTGGGCGAAGAACTCCGATGCTTCCGCGCCGTTCGATTCGAATAGGCTATCCACCGAATCCGAACCGTCGATAATCACGTTAGAAGGGAAACGCTCCTCCGATTCGCGAGAGGCCACCTTGCACTCGTCCACGTTGATTGCCCCGACCCCGTTGTTCATGACGTTGGAGGCCAATGACCCCTTAAATGGCTTTCTCGCCACGATCACAGGATCATAGGCCGGCTTGAGGGCGTTTCCCCATCCGTCCCACTTCTTGGCCATTTCCGAATGGGGGGCGGTTATCGGCGCTGTGGCCGGTTTGTTTTCTTTTTGCTCCCCAGGATGAAACCTAAACTCCCCGCTCGTCCTGTCGGCTATTTTCTCCCTCTTGGCGTAATCGGTCCACTCGATTCCGGTCCTTTCGGCCACGAGCCTCTCAATCCTTTCCGGAACCTCGGGAAGGAATGGGCGCAGTTTGTCGAAGAGGTCGGCGGTGGCGATCCCGGGTTCTTCCTTGTCGGTCAGAAAATGCGATGCCATGTTCGTGCCGGTCGCATTATTTATCGTTTTGGCCGAAATCCCGGTCGATCTCATCCACGCAGTGAACTCCAGTTGGCGTTCCCGGTTCTTCCCGTAGCTCTTGTCGATCGCTATTCCAAGGTTCTCGCTTTTCGGGAACCCGCTTCCGTAGAGCCACATTATCTCGTCCCTTATCTCGAAACCGGCATCCTCGATGGCGCAGGCGATGCGGAAATGCGTGCGCGAGCCGCCGAAAGCCAAAAGATAGCCACCGGGCTTCAGGGCCTTAAAACAACGCTCCCACGTTTCTTTTTTGAAAGCCACGCCGGTGGAATCCCACGATTTGCCCATGAAACCCAACTCGTAAGGTGGGTCGGTGACGATGGCGTCCACCGAGTTTTCCGCGATGAGGGGAAGAACCTCCTCCATCTTGCCTTGAATAAGGAGGCGGAAATCGTCCGAATAGAAACATTCCCCTTGGTATATATCGGATAATTTCATTCCTCGCCCTCCTTTGTTTCTTTTATGAGTTTGTCCACTATTTCCTCGACCGTCAAATCGGGGGAAGATAGATAGTTGTCCACGGCTTTGATGAACCACGGAACCTTATGCCTCACGTCTTTGGTTAAGCGTTCGGATACATAGGAAACGCAATCGCAGGTTCTTTTGTCGATTTTCAGCCCTTTCAGATAATCGTTAAGTTTGGGGAAATCGGAATCCGTCTCCTCGATGAATCCCTTTTTTATCAAAGCTTGGGACAAAAAGCATATTCTTTCCCCTCTATCTTCGTATACGTCTTTCTCTTCTTCTAGTTCTACGTTCTCGTTCTTATTCTTACTTCTATCGCGTGACGTAACGTGACAGTCACGTGACAGTAACGTTACGGCCTCCCTATGCTTCCTTTGCCTTTCGGCGTTAAGTTGGCGGATTTTCTCGATTCTGTCGGTCAGTTGGAACTTGTCGAAATTCAGGATAACAAAACCGCTGTCGGTCAATTCGCCCATTTTCTGACTTTGGTAGAAGTCCAAACATATCTTGACCTCGTTTTCCGTCCTGTCGGTCATCACGGCGATTTCCCCGACTTTCCCATAGGAGACGTTCTCGTTCCATAAAGCGCCGTGGTTGTTGCATTTGCCAGCCAAACCTAAGAGCTCGAACCAAACGGCCTCGAGCTTGTCCCTTAAATCGGCTATGCCGTCCACCTTGGCTTTCCGCATGAACTTGAACGAGGCTCCATCCAGGAAGTTAGTAAATAGGCGTAGCCACTCCAAACCTTCGCTTTCCATTTTTCCTCCTTAGAACGGCATGTTGTCGTCGCTGATTGGTTTGTCGGCTTTGAACTTCGCGGCCTTGATCGCGGAAATCGTGGCCAAAATCTGGTTGATGTCCGCCAAATCGTTCGGCCCTTTGCCGAACTTCCTATTGCACCAGTCCAGCAAACCGATTGTCTGCGCGGGGTCGAGTTCCCTCATCATCTTCATCATCTCATCGTAAATCGGCTGCGCGTTCCCCGTCATTGATTTGGTGGATTCCGCTTCGGCTTTTGGCTTCGGGTCAACGCTTGGGATGGTTTGCGGCTTCGGGGCTTGGGGAATGTCGTTTTGCGGCTTATCGTCGTCCTTCGTTGGCAAATCCTCGCCGGCGTAGAGTTTCAACCCGATGCCGAATTGGGCGATTGCCTTAGTCACGGCCCTTTGAATGGTTTTGTTCACTATCATCGAATCGGCTTTGTCGAACGGCACGGATTGGTTCCGGTAGTCCATCACCGGCAGGTATTCGATTCTCTCGATGCCGAAAGCGGTGACGGATACTTTGACGTGGCAACCCACGGGGTCTTTCCAAACAAGAAGCCCATCGGGGGCCTCGTAGACCTTCTTGGTCGCCGTCGGGTCCTGCCCGAGCAAAGTGGCCCAAGCGTAGGCCCACGAAAGGTAGGATAGTCCGTTCTTCTCCTCGGTTTTGCCCTCGCACGGCAAATTGTACAGTTCGTCAAAGCTCTTTCTGTCCATCTTAGATTTCCTCCTTTTGGAACTTAATGAGATTCTCTTTCAGAAACTTCTCGGCTCGCTCGATGTCTTTCTTGCCCATGATGGTGAATATTGCCACCGCGTTCGGGTTGTCCGGCTCCTCTTTCTTCCCGAACTCGGCCAACTTCGCTATCATCGCCGAACGGGTTTGCTCCTTCGTGAGATTGCACCAACCCGGCTCGTAGAACGTTTTCCAATCGGGGACGTTCCCGTCTTGGGAAAGTTTGACCAACTCGATGAAGTCGTTGTAAGCCTCTTCCTTGGCTTTCTCCTTTTTCGCGTTCAGTACCTCAGCTTGCTCGGCTTTGAACGCTTCTTCATAGGAGCTAACGGCTTCCGTGGCGGGAAGCAAAGCCTCAACGAATGGCCTTAGAAATTGTTTCTGGGCCTCTAGAAGCGCGTTCTTGCCCGCCTTGAGCAATTTGTTGTGCTCGGTCACTTTCTCGGCGCAAAGGCCCGCGTTTGAGATTGTGGGCTTCAGCAAACCTATGGACTTCTTGGCTTCCTCGAACCGCGAGGCGAACTTATCCACTCCCAAGATCTCGCCGTCGACGACTAATGTTAATTCGTTCATGCTTCCTCCTTATTGGCGAACAAACCAACGAAAACGATAACCTTTTTTTCTCCGTCTCTCATAAGTTCGATTTTCAAATCTCCGTTTCCGCTTTCATAGGCCGAGAACGAATCGCCCTTGACGGCGCTCGACAGTATGATAGCGAGCAAAGCCGCCCCGACCGAGCTTTCCTGCCCGTCCATCGAAATCCTGCCCGAACCGTATCTTTTCAGAAACCCGATCGTGGCTTCCGCATCCTCTTTTTTCAGTTCCACTTTTTCTTTCCTTTCGTTTTAAGTTCGCGCAGGCTTTTGGCTTTCAGCCCCATGATCAGGGCCAACTTCTCATATGTTTTGAGGCTGGGCTTGAAACCCTTTTCGACCGCGCTTAGGGTGGGGGCGGTCATTCCGGCTTGTTTGGCGAACTCGATTTGGGTCTTGCCCATTTCCTTCACGCGGAACCTTTTGACGACGCTTGCTAATGTCTCTTCCATGCTTTCCCCTTTCAATGCTTCTTGATCTCGGCGAAATCGTTCAGCAAATCGGCTAAGTCCCGTTCGTCGAAATTTTCCTCTTCCAATGAGGAAGACCCGCATTCGGGGCACACGCCGACGTTCTCGCGGTGGTGGTCGGGGAACAAACCCCCCACGCCATGCTCCTCCTCCAAATCGACCACCTCGGTTTTCAAATCGGCTTCGGAGCAGTAGTGGCCGCATTTAGCGCATCGGATTACGCGAATCATTGCTTTGCCTCGCTCAAAACTTCGCCCTTGGCGATGTTGATAAGCGCTTCGTACTTCTCTTTGAACTCGGAAACGAAGTAATCTTTGATCGCGTTGAATGTGATTGTGTTCAAAAGGTATTTGTAACCGCTAGTCAGAGAATCGGTATCAACCACCTTAAGCCATTGCTCGAAGGTGAGAAAATTCATTTTTCCGTCCCCATCTTTGATTTTCACGGTCGGCAAATTCCAGCTATAAATCATTTCTTCAAAAGATCTTTCTCTTCCGATGGCGATGATTTTATCGTCGATTTCAGGGTTTCGGTTTCCCTCGTCGGCAAGCGGAACTTTTCCATCTTTAAGCTGTTGAAGTTGCCTCTTCAAATCCTCATTTTCATCGTAGACCCGGATAATCTCGTTCATCATTTGCGTTTTGTTCATTTTGTTTTTTCCTTTCCTATTGATAGGAGTCTTCTGTCTTTCTTCGGATTTCGTAAGCGTAGGCGTTTCGTATCTTATTCATGCAACTTTCAGGAGTTCGGGCGGCGGTGTCGCCTGTGTGATAGTAAACGAAGTAGCCTTGCTCCTCCCCGTCTTTCTTGTCACAAACCCGCTTGACTACGCCAATCTCGCAACTATCGCCGTTCCTATAGACAATCGCCTCGCCGACCTCGAACTTTGGCATCTTTCTTTTCCCCTTCCTTGGCCTTTTGGCCGAAAATCCCATTCATCATCTCGGACATCACGCGGATGGTCTCGGCGGCGATTCGCTCGTCTTGCTTTGGTTTCATTTTCCCTCCTTACATCGCCAATGCCCAACGGCCTTGGCGCTTCTCCTTTTTCGCTTTCTTTCGCTCGAAATACTCGCGCGTGTCCTTGAAACGGATTTTCATATCAGTCCCCCAAGTCCACATCATCGAACTCAACGATGGTGTAGCCTTCGTCTTTGTAGAAAGCGACGTTTGAGCAATACCCACCATAAGGTTCATAGCAAGTGTACTTTTTTTCAAATTGCCAACAAGTTCGTTCTACGTATCTTGCGCCACAATTCCATTTCCAACCTTTCTTGTCCATCGCCTTGCAAAGTCGGTCAGCCTTGTCCTCGGTGTCGCAGTGGATGGCGATGTTGCTGTCAAAGCATTCTTGTAGGGTGTACTTTTTCGCGCCCTTGGACTTCTCCATCTTGGCGATGGTGTTCTTCCCTATTGTGCCAATGCCCAACTTGCTTTGAGCGCCATAAAGGGATTTGTCGAAGGTTGGCTTATCGCTTGCGCGATCAAGCTGATCGATGAACGCAACTAACTGATCGGCTTTGGCTTGAACGGCAACGAATTTAGACAACAACTTCTGATAACTGGACATAATTTTATACCTCCTTTTCTAAGAATTTGCTCATCTCTAGGCTTCTTTTGACGAATCCGTAAAACCCCTTCACGCCTTCTGTGCATTTTGGGAACTGTACTTTAAACCCGTTCAATGTGCAATAGACATTCTCGTATGTTTCTTTGATGGCGATTATCGTGAATCCGTCCTTTTTCGCCAATTCAGCGAATTCAAGGAAATTATGTGTTAATTCCTTTCCACTTTCATTCCTAAAGGTTCCCTTTTTCTTTTGAATAAGTCCGGCTTTTTTCATAGCTTTATCAACGGCCTTGGATAATAACGCATCCTCTAGTTTCATTTTGCTTCCTCCTATTTTGGGTCTATGCCCGACCGCCGTGGGGCGGTTTCGTCTCAATTTTCAGAGACTTCTCAAGGGTCTTACTTTTTAGCTTTGATCAACTTGTTCGGATAGAATCCGGCGACCCCTTTAATGGAGACGAGGCTTCCGTCTCCTCTCATGTTGGGCTCAAGCATAACGGCTTTTTCCCACCGTTCTGGACGGTCGACTCGCGGCTCCGTATCTACCAGGCAAGATTGCCCCGACTTGATTTTTGTTTCCATTTTTTCCATTCCTTTTTCCCCATCAACCTTTCACATCCCGGCTTTGGACGGGCGACGGCGGTTTTAGGAAAGGGGGCGTTTTCGCGCCCCTTTGGCTTAGAAGGTTTCGACGTATGTTACGTGGACGGTGTTTTTGAACTTCTTGATGCCGGCGATTTCAAAAGACCCAGTATAGTGTTGGCGCACGATGTGCTCGGCTTTTTCGGAATCCCCATATCTGTAAGAGTCGGCGGCGGATTCAAACTCGTCTCTTTCGACAAAAAGCGTCTTTTTCATATTTATGTCCCCCTTTGGACACCCTTATATTACATCGTTTGTATGACATTGCAACATAAATATAAAAAAATAATAAAAAAATTAGAAAAATCATCCGATGGCGATTAAGGAAAGATTGCGTTTGATTTTCCCCAATATTTTTTTCTTGCGTGCGACACGCGCATGATTCCCTACGGGAAAGCGCCCGCTCCCGCGCGTAGAAAAAGGCTTAATAGCCTTTTTTGGCTGTGCTATATTTCAAGCGTGGAAACAATCGAGCCGACCACCAAGGCCGGGAAACTGAAAAACAAACTGACCGAAACGGAGTTGGGGGAGATATACGAAAGGCTCCTCCCGATGATGGACGACATCGAGGCCATGCTCATTTATGAGGGCCGCCCCTTGTGGCAAATAGCCAAGCAGTTCAACGTCCGCTACAAAACCCTTCTGACTTTGTGCGAAAGCGAGAAATGCCAAGAGTTGCATGAGATA
>Ga0183099_1000232_pt1 | contig 47359 bp, 38 predicted proteins | sample Biomet1_FD_127788 | JGI IMG/M metagenome (GOLD analysis project Ga0183099, IMG submission 127788) | Microbial communities from bioreactor (seeded with anoxic lake sediment) at LBNL, California, USA - Biofuel metagenome 1 | ecosystem: Engineered > Bioreactor > Anaerobic > Unclassified ... | reverse complement strand
AAAATCTGCTCTGAAGAATCTTTGCAATTAGTTATTCATCAACCATTAATCCAAGAGAAATTAAGATCTGGTTAAAAAAATAGCCGATAAATAAAAAAGCAATAACGAATAAAGCAAAAAACAAATAGAATAAAAGGGATTCTTCTGTACAAAAGAATTAATTGTTCTGTACAGAAGAATTAATTGTTTTGTACAAGAAGATATCATTCTTTTGTACAAAAATTCACAAACCTATCACGAAGAAATAAAAAAGTAACTATTTCTCTTCCGTTTTTTCAAGTTCTAAATATTCAGCCAGTTCTCTTTCTCCAAAACGGATTCCATAAGATTCATCATGCTGACTGATATCAAGGCCAATATGCTCACTCTTAACAGAGACACGCATTGGTATCATTCTATCTGTAATCCAGTAAAGGGCATAAGTTACTACAAAGGTATACACACACACAATAGCCACTGCTAGTAGATGTATAAGAAAGATATGTATATTTCCGGCAACCAAACCATTAACAAAGACACCGGTAAGAATAGTTCCGGTAATACCTCCTACACCATGAGTAGGGAATACATCCAATGCATCATCCACTGAATTATAATTTTTCCAGTGTACTGCCACATTACAAACTATTGTTGTTATTAAAGCAATAAACATACTTTGACCTACAGTTACGTAACCGGCAGAAGGAGTAATGGCAACCATACCAACTACTGCTCCAATTGCAGCTCCCATTGCTGAAGGTTTACGTCCACGAAGGCAGTCGAAAAACACCCATGCAAGCATTGCAGTAGCCGAAGCTGTATTTGTATTTAAGAATGCCTTTACAGCTATTCCGTTAGCTGCAAGTGAAGATCCGGCATTGAAACCAAACCAGCCTAACCAAAGCATTGATGCACCCAAAATAACTAATGCAATATTGGCCGGAGTCTTATCTCCTCCCTGGTCGCAACGTTTTCCTAAGAATAAAGCACCTGTTAATGCAGCAACACCAGAAGAAGCATGCACCACAATACCGCCAGCAAAATCGACTACTCCTAATTGGCGCAAAAAGCCGTCAGGATGCCATGTCCAGTGTGCCAACGGACAATATACAAATATGCAGAACAAAATCATAAATACCATGTATGCCGAAAAACGTACCCGTTCAGCAAATGATCCAGTTATTAACGAAGGGGTTATGATTGCAAATTTCATTTGAAACAAAGCATACAAAGCCAATGGTATTGTAGGAGATAAAAGTGCATTTGTTTTTGCTCCAACTCCATTAAACATAAAGAAAGTAGCTGGATTGCCAACAAAACCACCAATATCATCACCAAAAGCAAGACTAAACCCAAAAACAACCCAAAGAACACTAATCACTCCCATCGCAATAAAACTCTGAAGAATAGTGGATATCACATTTTTCTGACGCACCATACCACCATAAAAGAATGATAGTCCTGGAGTCATCATTAAAACAAAAATAGTTGCTGTGAGCATCCAGGCAACATCAGTAAAATTGACTTTTGCGTCGGGCTCCCAAAGTCCAGCTGTTTCAGGAGTAAATACTCCGATAATACAAAAGATGACCAGAACAGCCATCATAATAACCCATCTCTTTTTCATTTATCCCTATTTTCCTATTAACCAATTATATAATTAATCTATCAAACCAGCTATTGCAAATTCAATTAGAATCAAAATCCTACAAAAATGTATCTTTTTAAAATATTGGGCGCAAAGATACTAAACATTTTGCAAGTACAAACAATTATAAAGGAACTTTTTGCCATTTACACCCATTATAATCCAAAATAGAAAATCAATAAAAAAGGCATAAACAATAACACTTTATCAAAAAATAATGTATCTTTCGGCATGTTTAACTTAAAAATCTATCATTATGATTATTGGAATCCCAAAAGAAATAAAAAGCAACGAGAATAGAGTCTCGCTTACGCCCGGCGGTGCTAAGGAGTTGACAAAAAGAGGTCACTCTGTCTATGTACAACATAATGCAGGTATCAATAGCGGTTTTGATGATGAAGCTTATGTAGCGGCAGGAGCAAATATTCTGTCTACTATAGAAAAGGTTTATGAAATAGCCGAAATGATTGTCAAAGTGAAAGAGCCTATTGAATCAGAATACAAATTAATAAAACCAAATCAAGTAGTATTTACCTACTTCCACTTTGCATCAGAAAAAGAGCTGACTTATGCTATGCTGGAAACCGGAGCAATCTGCATCGCTTACGAAACAGTAGAAAAAGAAGATAGAACGCTACCTTTGCTTATTCCAATGTCGGAAGTAGCAGGAAGAATGTCAATACAGGAAGGAGCGCGTTTTCTTGAACAGCCACAGGGAGGAAAAGGTCTGCTAATGAGTGGAGTTCCCGGAGTTAAGCCGGCAAAGGTATTAATCCTCGGAGGAGGTATTGTTGGAACAAATGCAGCTTTAATGGCTGCCGGAATGGGAGCTGATGTAGTAATCACAGATATTTCACTTCCACGTCTGCGTTATTTAAGTGAAATTATGCCTCCAAATGTAAAGACACTCTACTCTTCAACACACAACATAGAAGATGAACTACCTACAACAGATCTTGTTATCGGAGCAGTATTAATCCCTGGAGCAAAGACACCTCATCTAATTACTCGTGACATGTTGAAATTTCTCAGAAAAGGTAGTTTAATGGTTGATGTTGCCATTGACCAGGGCGGATGTTTTGAAACGTCTCATCCCACCACACACACTAACCCTCAATACATTGTAGACGGAGTTGTACATTATTGCGTGGCTAACATTCCTGGAGCAGTGCCATTTACTTCTACCCTTGCTCTTACCAATGCAACATTCCCTTATGTTTTATCATTAGCAAGCAAAGGTTGGGAACAAGCATGTAAGGAAGATAAGAGTCTGACTTTAGGACTTAATATAGTAAAAGGAAAGGTTACTTACCCTGCTGTAGCTGAAACATTTGGATTAAATTATGAACCTGTAAATCTATAAAACTAATTTTAGAAACAACCTTAAGTCTACTATAAATAAAAAAACAAAGCAAGATTGTCCAAGTTTAATGTATTTACATTAGCTTGGACAATTCTTATTTTCTTCAGGAAGGCTATATATCTTTACTTTCATATAATCAATAGACTACATGAGTCTTGAAAAAGAGAAATACATTAAATGGAATAAACAGACTCCATGAAACTCACTTTCGAAGCCGCATTTTTTATATTATTTCTGTAACAAGCATACTTTCTCTCTCTTTAAAATACTAACAATGAGACATAAAACACATTTTAACTCAAATAGCTATTAAAAAACAGAAAAACTTCTAGTAGTTTTCTGTCTTACTATTTTATTTCCATAGATAAACAATTGATAATAAGGCGCGGGCAATTTTATACCACCCCCTTAATATACAAAAAAATGGCATAGTTGCCCGCACATTTTAAGTCGTGCTATGTTTTATTTAAAAAGAAGGAAATTCAGTAACAGCTTGTCGGCAAGTGTTGAAATCGTCAATAATTTCTTTTATAACCTCAGCTACTGGTTTTAGTTCACTAAGCAATGAAGACACCTGACCAATCTCCAGTTCTCCCTCTTCCAGATTTCCTTCAAAGATTCCCTTCTTTGCACGTCCTTTACCCAACAATTCACGCATCTCTTCCACAGATGCGCCACGAGCCTCAGCTTCTTCTACTTCTGAGAAGAATTTACCTTTAGCCAAACGGGTTGGAGCAAGTTTTTTTAAAAGAAGTTTGGTTTCACCTTCATTAAGAGTCAGACAGAATTCTTTGAAAACATCGTGAGCAGAGCTTTCTTTTGTCAGTGCAAAGCGTGTGCCCATCTGAACTCCCTCGGCTCCCAAGGTCATCACTGCCATCATTCCTGCACCTGTAGCAATACCACCTGCAGAAATAAGTGGAAGGGTAGTCGCTTTTCGTACTGAAGGAATAAGACAAAGGGTTGTTGTTTCTTCTCTTCCGTTGTGCCCACCTGCTTCAAAACCTTCGGCTACAATAGCATCTACACCTGCAGACTCACACTTCTCTGCAAATTTAGCACTGGAAACCACATGTGCTACCTTTACTCCATTTTGTTTCAAAAAAGATGTCCAGGTTTTAGGATTACCAGCCGAGGTAAATACAATCTTCACGCCTTCTTCTACCACTATCTTCATTATTTCCTCAATCTGAGGATACATAAGCGGGATATTTACTCCGAAAGGTTTATCTGTTGCCTTCTTACATTTTTGGATATGCTCGCGAAGAACTTCGGGATGCATGGAACCAGACCCTATCAAACCTAATCCACCAGCATTACTTACTGCGGAGGCCAGGCGCCATCCGCTGCACCACACCATTCCTCCTTGTATAATAGGATATTGAATTCCAAAAAGATTGCATATTCTGTTCATATACTTTTTTTATTTTCAAAAGTACATGAAAATAATAACATTATCGCATGGATAAATCAAATAACACATACTAATCACAGGATGTTTATTATTCGAAAGCCTAATAGAGCAGTTAAAAGAAAGAAACTATGGCAGCAGTTTTAGCTCATCTAATTTCTTAGACATGCTTGTATCACAGGCAAGCAAAGAGATTGCCTCGTTGTTCTGGTCGAGCATAAGAATCAAACTTTCTTTGTGCCTTCCACTCATTACATACACCGGACTAAAGTAAGCTACTTTTTTTAGATATTTCGCTATACAGGAAACGTCATCATCCTTTTTTCCAGAGACAGGAAATAAGTCAAATTTTTCTTTATTACTGGCAACATACTTAGCTATCTCGGGGAAATTAGCTTTAGAGTAGTCAGCATCGTCACAAAACAGATAGACAATTTTGTATTTCTTCTGAGAAGTTTTTATTAAAGAATCCATCATTGACACACTGGCCATACGAATTCTCACAAGACTATCGGGTAATTCTGTTTCAACGCTTAGGTTTTTAGACAAGTCACCGTAATGAGTCCACAAATCGGGAGGATTTCTCCAGAAGATAGATCTAAGAATATCCTCAGCACTAAAGGATAATAGTGGATTTGAAGACGGGCCAAACATGGTTGCTATCTTATCCGAAGAAAGATAACGGGGAGTCATGGCTGCTTTACTGAGTTCCATTCCACGCCTTGTCGATATATTCAGAGAACCAAATCCCATAGGATCAACTTTCAACTTCTGTCCATGTTTAGGATTCTCATAAAAAGAAGCAAAGCAAGACATGCCAAGCATGATTTTACCCTCTCTGGGGTCTTGAAGATTTTTCTTTTTACCAAGAATCTCATTCGTTAAATCCTTTACATCAGTAGGACTCATAAAAGAAGAAGAGGGAGAAGACACACGTGGAGAGCCCAGATTAATAGCTTTTAGTGCCTCTGGATTAATTATGATTTCCTTTTCCTTAGAAACTTCTCCTATTGGAGTTAACGAATGTCTTTTTAATGTATCCTGACTTTCATAAGCATTAGCTACGAGGACGCCAGCTACAAAGAACAATATAAATAAATAATTTCTTTTTGTCATTTAATTCCAACGATAATTAGTACCCGCTAAAGGATCTTCTAAAAAAGAATCCTTCAAACTATATTCTGGCTGGTTCATCACCTTATTCCACCATTTTATATATAAATCGGCAACTCCCTTAACTTCTTTATCCGAAAGAAAAGCATATTGCATATGTTCATTTACATCTGTATGAATAAGCTTGCATCCTAAAGACGCATAACGGCCTACCCTAATTGATTCTATTGTCCACATAATACATTCTCCCAACCTATAATTGGCATTAGGCCCGTATGAAGCCACCATATTGGCCGGGAAGAAAGGGATTGTAGACATATCTTTAACATGAGTTATTAACTCAGGAATATCTTTCTTAGCAAAAACAGGGACTTCCACAAATCCATAAGGACTTTTTGTATCATACGTACCTGCTTTTATTTGTTCTACAAAAGCTACGGGATCAGGATTATTAAAATCAACATCCTCACTGCTGCAGCTCGTAAAAAGTAAAATACCTACCAATAATGACCATATATAATTTTTCATAATATAGATTCATTTAGGAGTTTATTAATATGTAATCAATACATCACTTTTACTCCGCAGCGCAGATTAAAATTCAAAGGTCGTTCTCTTCTTATTGTAGAAGCCAGCGTATGGTCATCAAAGTAATAGGCTAAACCAGGTTCAGCAAACAAGGCCAGATGTTCGGATGTGTTATATTGTAATCCAACAGATGAGGCCAAAGAGCATTGCAGTCCATTTATGGAAAGAGGCTGTTCATCACTACCACCAGAGCCACTGCTTGTTTTAGGAGAAATGCATTCTTCAAGCATTCCACCAGCAGACAGATAAATACTTAGTTTCTTATGTTTAAGGAAAGTCCAGTTAGCCTTGAGAGGAATTCCCAGGAAGTGGATTTTCCGATTATTAATTTCTGCTCCACTTACGTCTTTCGAATCAGAACATAAAAGAGTATAATTCAAGCCACTTTCCAAAGACAGATTATCTGTAATTCTTTTACTGATGGATAATCCTATGGAAATTGGAGATTTATGATTTATGGTAATAGGTTGAAGATTATCTCCGATTGAAGAGATTGTTTTGCCTTTTTCTACAGAGACATTCAATCCCACTGTCCATTCATTTGGAATATAGATTTCCGGGGCTGCATTTTCATTCTCTGCCAAAACATCCATTTGCTTTATATCTGTTGCCAGAATAGTTTTTTCAGGTTGGTTATCAGATTCTGCTTCTTCAGCTACAGAATCAACAGGATTCTGTTCAGCAGAGCTTTGAATAACGTCCTGCTGTTTGAGCAAAGCTACTTGTTCTTCACTCTTTTCTGCAGGTAGTTCACTGAGAATAGCTTTTTCAACTTTAGCAATTGCTGCATGTTTTTCTATTACAGGAGCCGAGACTTTGCATAATGATGAAGATATTTCTTTTTGAGGGGCAAACATCCATACTGCAGCCGAGCAGGCAAGCAATATCAGAAAAATAGCGGCAGCAGCTATAAAGCATGCAGTGTATAGCTTTCTGGGAGAAGGTTTGGATAGTTCTTTTTCCAGATCCTCCCACATGTCCTCTTTCAACGGAATCTCATATTGCTTCAGTCTTGAGCGAAACAATTCGGTTAATTCATCTTCATTTTTCTTCATTGCGGATATATTCTTTAATTCTCTTTGCTAACATACTTTTTGCTCTGTGAAGTTGTGAAGTGGATGAGTGTTCATTGATGTGAAGCATAGTAGCAATTTCTTTATGTGTCTTTTCTTCGAACACATATAAATTGAATACTGTGCGATACCCCATAGGTAATTCTGTAACAAAAAGCATTAACTGTGCATCAGAAATACCTTCGTACAATTCCTTTTCGGGCAATTCAACCACATCCGGCAGTTCCTCTTCCTGAACTATTACTTCCTGCATTTTTTTTCTTTGCTGCAAGTAGTCCAATGAAAGATTAGCCATTACACGATTCATCCACAATTCCAAAGAGCCTTCACCACGATAGTTGAATTTTGAAATAGACTTGTATATCTTTATAAAGCCATCGTGAAGAAGATCGTGAGCAACATCAATATCGCCTGTATAACGATAGCAAACTGCAAGTAACCGCTTGGAGTAAAGAGTGTAAAGACTCTTCCGAGCAACATTATCGCCTGCCCGGCATCCTTTTGCCAATTCTAACTCATCTTCCAATTTTACTCTCGTTTTGTATAGACGAAATTTTGTGTTGTCTATATGTATAACTCCGTGAATTTATAAATGCTGCATGAGAAAAGAAGAAAATTTCTCCTAAACCATCTTTTTTATAACAAACAAAGATAAAAGAAGTTTCTGAATCCACCTAATAAGCTAGACGAATACATATAATAAGCTGACGAATATATCTAATAAGCCAGACTAATTCATTTAGTAATCTAACCTAAACTTAAAGGATTAGTATAAAGAAAGACCTACACCTTATTTTAAAAAGTTCTAGACTTTATTATAAAATAAAGTACAAGTTTATTTAATAAGGAGTAGGTCTAAAAAAGAAAACATCCCGTTAGATTGGTTAACCTAACGGGATGTTTTTATCTAAATTATAAAGAATCCTTATTTAAGGATCAGCATGCTTTGAAACTCATATCAAGTCCTTTCACAGAATGAGTGAGCGCGCCTACAGAAATATAGTCCACGCCACATTCTGCATAATCACGAAGAGTCTTGAAGGTAATACCGCCCGAAGATTCAGTTTCGAATCTGCCTGCAATCATTTCTACAGCTTTACGGGTATTATCAGTATTGAAGTTATCGAGCATAATGCGGTCTACCCCACCAAGATCAAGTACTTGTTTAAGTTCATCAAAGTTACGCACTTCAATTTCAATCTTCAAATCTTTCCCTTTTGCTTTGCAGTATTCCTTTGCACGAGTAATGGCTTTATCAATTCCGCCGGCAAAATCCACATGATTATCTTTCAGCAAGATCATATCAAACAGTCCGATGCGGTGATTTACGCCACCACCTATTTTTACAGCCTCTTTTTCGAGCATACGCATGCCCGGAGTTGTTTTGCGGGTATCCAATACTCTGGTTTTTGTTCCTTCCAAAGCCTTCACATATTTGCGGGTTGTAGTAGCAATACCGCTCATACGCTGCATCACGTTCAGCATCAATCGTTCTGTTTGCAACAAAGACTGTACTTTTCCTTCCACAATCATTGCCACATCACCCGGTTTTACTTCCGCGCCATCGTTAATAAAGACCTCAACCTTCAGTTCAGGATCAAAGCGGTTAAAAATTTCTTTTGCTATTTCTATTCCGGCAAGTACCCCTTCTTCTTTGATAAGAAGTTTGGATTTCCCCATAGCAGTAGCAGGAATGCAGGAAAGAGTTGTGTGGTCGCCATCGCCTATATCTTCGGCAAAAGCCAGATCTATTAATCTGTCAATTAAATCATTCATTTGTTTTAACTATTCTTATTTGATGAATTAAAGCTGAATCGTTGCCGCTCTTCTTAAAAAAACAATTTACCCTGAATGAGCCGTTAGCAGTACTTAAAGTACCGATAATAAAGCCCGACTGGTTTCTGTCTCCCTGATGGTTTACTGTAAATCCGGTAACCTTATTTGCAGAAAAAAAGCCGGCCATAGCCTTCTGAGTTTCTGATTTACTAAAAGTTTGTGTGTTATCCCGAATAATTACTACTACCTGATTACCCAGGAACGGGGCTAAATCCTGTGCACTTCCGTTTTTAAAGGCTGTTGTCAACCCGGAAGGAATATTTTGCGTTTGAGCAAAAGCTACACAAAATATAAAAGCCGTAAACATTAAAAGGATTCGTTTTTTCATATCAATGAGCATTAATATGTGACAAAGGTATTGAATATTTCTGGAAAACAACATGTAATTTCACTAATTCAAAAGAAAAGCTTTATTTTTGCACCCTAAAATTCTCTCAAAAAAGAAATTATCTGATGAAAATAACACTAATTGTCGTAGGAAGAACTGTAGAAAAACATTATATCACTGCAATCAATGATTATATTGAACGCACAAAACACTTCATCTCTTTTGATATGGAGGTAATTCCAGAACTGAAAAACACCAAGAACCTGACTATGGATCAACAGAAAGAGAAAGAGGGAGAGCTGATTCTTAAGTCATTTCAACCCGGCGATGTAATTGTTCTGCTTGATGAATTTGGAAAAGAGTTCCGTTCTGTGGACTTTGCAAACTGGATTGAAAAGAAGATGGCTAATGTGAATAAGCGACTGGTGTTCGTCATTGGCGGACCTTATGGTTTTTCTCAGAAGGTGTATGAAGCAGCACACGAAAAGATTTCTCTCTCCAAAATGACATTCTCTCATCAGATGGTGCGGCTTATCTTTGTAGAACAGCTTTACAGGGCTATGACCATACTGAATAACGGTCCCTATCACCACGAATAAAGAACTGCCTCCGGAAAATTTCTCACGAGATCTTACCGAAAGCAGAACCAATCAAACCATCTAACCTATTATTTTAAAAACACTTTATATTCCCATGGAGCTAACTTTGTGGGAAGAGTAGCTTTCTTTCCCACGAAGTAATCAGTAAAATCACCTTTTGGAGCCTCATCTTTAAATGAAAGAGTTACCGGTTCTTTACTAAGATTGAGGTAAACCAATACTTCCGATGTAGCCAGTTTACGGGCAAAAACAAATACATTGGGAGAAGCAGTAAGGAATCTGACCATTTCACCACCCTTTTCGCCAGCAGCCAAGGCCGGTTGAGTGTGTTTCAATTGATTTAATTTCTTATAGAAAGCAAACATTTCATTTTTAGTCCAGTCCGGCGCTTTATCTTTTTCGAAGAACTTCAATGCACGGTTCATGCCAACTTCCTGTCCGGTGTAGATAAGTGGCATGCCTTTCAGCGTATAAGTAAGTACAGCAAAGGCTTTCACACCATCACCCAAACGAACAAACTCTGTACCTTCCCATGAATTCAGGTCATGATTCGTAATATGATTCATCTGGTATGCATCTTTTGGGAAAACACTATCCTGATGAGCAAGAAGTTTATCAATATCCGCAGCAGTCTTTACCGTTTTTGCTAACGAATCAACATCCGCTTTTTTGTGTACATATTGTGCTTTTTCAGCTGCTGAACCTTTGGCTATCTTACCCATTAAATCTTTCAATGGCCAGTTATAGGCCATATCAAAAGCTTTTTCGGTTAGTTCTGGTTTTTCTGCTTCGGCCAACATAAACATTGGCTTTATAGAATCTAATTCTTTGCGCACAATATTCCAGAAATCAGTTGGAACTTCAAACGCCACATCGCAACGATATCCGTCAATATCGCATTCCTTCACCCAGAACTTCATTGCGTCAATCATGGCAGCACGCATTTCCTTCTTAGTATAATCCAATTTATAAGTATCTGTCCAGTTAAACGGACTAACAATTTTCCCCAAGCTATCTTTTACATACCAATCAGGATGCTGCTTTACCCATACATTATCGCATCCGGTGTGGTTGGCCACCCAATCTAATATTACTTTAAAACCCATTTCGTGAGCTTTTTTCACCATTTCTTTCAAATTGGCAATTGTTCCAAACTCAGGATTCATCTCTTTATAGTTCTTCACTGCATAATAACTACCCAACTTCCCTTTACGATTCAACTCTGAAATAGGATTAATGGGCATCAGCCAAAGAATATCCACCCCAAGTTCTTTCAATTGAGGAAGATGAGTCTGGAATGCTTTGATCGTTCCTTCGTCAGTGTACTGGCGGAGATTAACCTCATAAATAACAGCGTTGCGGGACCACTCGGGATGAGATACGCCAGATTGCAAATTGTCTGACGTTAATGCCTTTTTAGGTGTGCAAGAGAAAGCTGCAAAGACAAATAATAATCCAATAAGAGAATGAATTTTCTTCATAGTAATGTAAGTATTAAATGGTTGTAATTCAAAAATAGCCATTTATTACTCAAAAGAATAGTGAATATTAAATAAAAGTAAAAATAAGGAATGCAAACGTTAGCATTATTCGGGCAGAGTAAAATCCAGAAACACAGGGAGATGATCGCTAAAGCCACCCTGATACTTCATTCCATAATAGGTCCGAAAAGGTTTAACTCCAGAATACTTCTCATCCTTTTCCAGAAGAAAGGGTTGATTACAAATGCCGGCTTGCTTTTCGGAGGTGGAAAGTCCGCCTTTGCGGTTCAACAAAAAGCCGGAAACAATCAGTTGGTCGAGAATATTCCACTCTCCCTGATATTTATAGCTCCCAAAGGATTTATCTTTCTCTCTTTCTGCCAGGAGATTATATAACATTTTATCGTCGGGTGCTGAAGAAGGCGCTTTGGCTCCCAGAATTTCCGAAATGGATTTGTTATGTGGATAATCATTAAAATCGCCCATGATAAGAATATTGGGATGAGTGCGTATGGTAAAAAGGCTATCTGTATAGTGTTTCAGACAGCTAGCGGCAAAGATTCGATTGGGCTCGCTCTCTTTTTCTCCACCGGTTCTTGATGGAAGATGGCAGACAAATACATCAAGGCTATCGCCATTAATAACCTGTCCCACAACATGAAGAATATCTCGTGTAGGTCTTTTATTCTTATCAGGAAAATTTATGCGAATAGAATCGTGAGCTATTAACCGAAAACTACCTCGCTGGTAAAGCAAAGCCACATCAATACCGCGCTCATCCCGTGAATGTGTCATTATATAACGGTATCCTTGCGTTTTTAAAGGCGAATATTTCACCAGACCAGTGAGCACGCTATCGTTTTCAACCTCACAGAGTCCGACAAGTACTGGAGGATTCCACTCTCCTACTGCAGTTATTACCTTACTTATATGGTTAAGTTTCTGTTTATATCGTCCGTAATGCCAAGCTCTCATGGAATTTGGAAGGAATTCATAATCATTCTTCAGCGTGTCGTGCTTACAATCAAAAAGGTTCTCCGTATTATAAAACATCACCCGAAAGCCAGTCTGCGAAAAAGTCTCTCCACTACAAAGCAGAAAAACTAAGATAAATAAGCTAACAGTAAGCGGTTGTCGGTTATGAATCATCTCTGTTTTCGGATTATTTATCTCCCAGCATCCATTCATAACAACCGGCATCGGGCTTACCATCCTGCAATCGGTCCCGACCATTCAAATCGTATGGATAATTACGGGCAATCTCAGCATCACCTATATTTTTAGCTTTGCAGAGAGAATCCGGACGGAAGTCATACTTATAATCCGCATTACCTATATATAAGAAGCTTTTCTCCTTTGCCCAGATGATACTTACCAGACGGTCACTAGCTGCTTCTTCCTTGGAATTAATCAATGAATGAGAAAAATAGTAATCAAAAGCGATTGCTTTATTATCCGATTGGCTACTTCCTACTTCATCAGACGAAGAACCTGTAATCAGACAGTTATAAAAAGAGGTCTTAAGCGGATAAGTTGCCTTACCTTTATAATTTGCATAAGCCAAAGCAACCCCGGAACGGATATCCCACGCAAAGAAATTGGCGAGGGTGCAATGAGTAAATATATAATCCCCTCCCAACAGATTTACACAATTATTCCCCGCATTTGTTATCTGACTATTAGCAATCTCGGCTTTACAGGAGGTCATGCTCAGAGCATCTCCTTCCACATTGTGCAAAATAGAGTTTGTGAGCCAAAGCTTTTCCTTATCTAAAGCAGAAGAATCGCAAAGAATACCATATTCACCGCTATGAATATCTACATAATCAAGTCTATTCTGGTAACTGGAAGAATAAAAACGTACTCCGCCCCACTGTCCGGGCACCCTGTCATAAGGAAGATTGGTAAACATATTGTCCAATCTGTCACCACGAAACAAGACCGGCGAACCAAGTGTACCTTGAGCCTCAACAGTACCATGCACCAACATAGATGCCTTATCATGAAAATAAAGTCGGGTTCCGGCTTCACATTGTAGTTTTACGCCTTCATTTATCCGCAGACTATCATAAATAAGTATCGGCCTTTTAGATGTAAAGAGTGTATCTTTCTGAATAGTTTTTCCTTTTAGAATAATCACATCCTGTCCATAGGCCAACAATTTTACATCCTGCTGAACTCCATTGGTTATAAACACCAATGAATCTTTCATCAATATAGGGTTATCTCTGTTCTGAGGATTAATTTTCACCTCTACAAAAATATGCATACTATCTTCTCCTTGTATCTCTATATCAGAGAAATGCGTTCCTTTTTCTCCATCCACATTTACTTTAAAGCCCGAATTGGCTGCATTTGCCAGAACAATAGAAGAAATTTTCAGCGCTTGCTTATTGGGATTATAAACTTTAATCTGTGCCGTAGCTGAGCCAATGGAAGTAAAAACAGTATCAAACGAAAGAGTATCCTGAGAAAAAGCCAGCAGATGAGAAGAGTCAGTAGAGAAAGTCTCATCATTACACGAAGAGAAAAAAGTGCTTATTCCTGTCAGCAGAAAACAGAACAGTATGATTGAAAGAATCTTCTTCATTAGTTTACAGATAAATATAGGGGTAACTTTTTGGCTACCCCTATATAGAAACGCAGAAAGTGCGTAGATATTATTTCTTTGCAGGAATATTTACCAATACTTCAAGCAAATGTTTCCAGAATTTATCAACTGTTGGGATCAGCATACGTTCATCAGGTGAGTGAACGCCACGAAGAGTTGGTCCGAATGATACCATATCCAGTGAAGGATATTTCTCTAAAAACAATCCGCATTCCAGACCGGCGTGAATGGCTTTCACTTTAGGCTCTACGCCAAACAAGCGAACATAAGCTTCTTCCGCCACTTTCAGAATAGGCGATGCCGGATTTGGTTTCCATCCCGGATAACCGTCGCCAACAGAAACTTTTGCACCACCCAGTTCGAAAGCAGCTTTTACAGCAGCAGACACATCTTTACGAGATGAAAGAGTAGAACTACGCTGGCTGGTTTCTACACGAATAATGTTTTCTCCCGGCATTTTAATGGAAGCAAGATTGGAAGATGTTTCCACAAATCCAGGAATTTCCTGACTCATTGCAAAAACACCATGGAAAACGGTATATAGAGATTTAATCAGACGAGCTGTTGTATCACGGTCTATTGCTGTAGAAACAGGAAATTCAGACTGAAGTACCCATTTCATATTAGGTTCAGTAACAGCAAATTCAGCTTCCACTTCAGATGCAAAGATATTCAGGTCTACACGAACGGACTCTTTATTAGCCATTGGAACAGCGCAAACTGCATGTGCTTCACGAGGAATTGCATTGTGCAGGTTACCTCCTTTAATCTCGCAAAGATAAAAATCATACTTCTCAGTCAGCAAAGACAAGAAACGTACCAATTGTTTGTTAGCATTGGCTCTATTCTTATTAATATCATCACCAGAGTGTCCACCTGTTAACCCTTGAACACCTACCTGAAAATAAAAATAATCCTGAGGGGCAGGAATTGGCTGATAAGTATATTCGGCAATAGTATTTGCACCACCTGCACAGCCAATAAAAAGTTCACCTTCATCTTCCGAATCAAGATTAATAAGGATATCTCCGCTCATGAAACCTTCCTTCAAAGCAAAAGCTCCGGTAAGTCCGGTTTCCTCATCAACAGTAAACAAACACTCAATAGGCCCATGTTCTATATCATCGGAAGCAAGAATAGCCAGTTCTGTAGCAACTCCTATCCCATTATCAGCTCCAAGAGTTGTTCCTTTAGCCTTGAGCCATTCTCCATCAACCACAGTCTGAATAGGATCAGTGAGGAAATCATGTTCCACATTGCTATTCTTTTCACAAACCATATCAATGTGCGACTGAAGTACTACAGTCTGAAAATTCTCTTTTCCTTTAGTAGCCGGTTTCTTTATTAAAATATTACCTGCTTCATCAACCTTTGTTTCCAGCTGATGTTTTTCTCCAAAGTTCTTTAAAAACTCAATTATCTTCTCTTCTTTTTTAGAAGGACGCGGCACCTGGCAAATCTCTTCAAAATAATGAAATACAAGAGCTGGTTTTAGTTCTACTTTATTCATATGTTATTATCTGTTTATACTTAGTATATTTATTATGTAATTACTAAATATGGTTAAATTGATTACTTTAAACGAACTATACTTATACTTTTTATCAGAAAAGAGAGCGTATAATCCATTCAAAAGTCTATATTTGCAGCACAAAAATAATAGAAATGCTTGACACTATTCTTATAACACTGTTAATAGTTGCTATTTTGAATATTATAATCATACATAAAACTATTATTATAAAAGATTGTAACCTTATTTATAGTTACATCTTTGAATTTGAAAAACACAATATAAAAAAAATAACTATTTAGAAACTATATTCAAACGAATTATGAAGAGAATTAATTACCTTGCAAAAGGAATCTTAGCTGCGGTTGTGATTGTTATGTTTGCACAATGTAACGGTAAAAAGGCAGAAACTGAGGAATCTGTAGACACCAATGCTAAAGGAGCAATGCCAAGCAATCTAAAAGTTGCATATGTTGAGATAGATACATTGCTTACAAAATACAACTTCTGGAATGATCTGAATGAAATGATGATGAAGAAAGAAGAAAACATTCGTGCTACTCTTAACCAGAAAGCCCGCGAACTTGATGCAGAAGGAAAAGAATTCCAACGTAAGGTTCAGAACAACGCTTTTGTTAGCCGCGAAAGAGCTGAACAGGAAAATGCACGTTTGGTTAAAAAACAACAGGATTTGCAGGAGCTACAAACCAGACTTCAGAATGAACTACAATCAGAAAACCAAAAGAATAGCATCCAATTGCGCGATTCAATCAATGCATTCTTGAAAATCTACAATAAGAAACATAAATATAGCATGATATTCAGTAACACTGGATTTGACAACTTGCTCTATGCTGACAAAGGCTACAATATCACTAAAGATATTATTGATGGTTTGAACGAAAGATACGCTCCTTCTAAGAAGAAATAAAAACATTTTTAGCATAAAAAAATGCCGGTTGAATTCAACCGGCATTTTTTATGCTATATTATATAAGTTAACTCAACGTCGATCTTCTGTAATTCAGTGGTGATATGCCTGTATGCTTTTTAAAATATTTACCAAAGAAAGACTGATTAGGAAAATTTAACTGCTGAGATATTTCCTGAATAGTATAAGAAGAATTAAGTAACACTTTACTCTCCAGAATTATACAATAATCTATACAATCTTTAGCTGGTTTACCAACTACTTGTTTTATTAAAGAAGACAGGTATTTAGGAGATACACATAGTTTATCTGCATAAAAAGATACATCTTTAGCCTCTTTATAATGTTCAAATAACAAAGAAAAAAAAGATCCTACCATCTCCTCTTTACGTGACATCGGAGCAGCTTTCTCCTTATCCCGATTTCCATAACAGTGAAGATTTATAAGCAATGAAGATAACAGATGCTTAACAATGTCTTTTCTATAATCACTCTGAACATTTTTTACAACCCCCACCATAAGATTATAAAATTCCATAAGCTGATTCATTTCTATTTCTTCTAACACAACGGACGGAAACTTCTGCTTAAAGAGGAAATGAAGTGGATATTTACGTAAATCATTAAATAGTTCGCATTTAAAATCATCTGTAAAAGCTACAAAGACAGAACGAAAGTCATCACTTATTTTATGATTGAATACAATATGATTCTTTGCTACAAAAATTACTTCATTCTTCTTTATCGTATGTTTCACAAGATTAACTTCTACTTCAGCACTTCCATCCAGACAAAAGCCTACATATATCCTATCACTATGCACAGGATATTTAAGGGCAAAAGAATTAACCAAACCGGAACACAAAACAAAATCATTGTCAATTGATACTGACTCTTCAAAAAAATTTAAAAAGCTATTAGACATAGTTTATTCTATTTTAGACCACAAATATAGGCTATATTTATAAATACATCAATATAATAAGGAGAAATAGAACAATTATAATGAACTTTGGAACTTTCTTGTTGTTTACATTATTATGAACTTTGCAAACTGTAATTTAGGTAAAAGATATATTAACTAATATGTTGCATTTTATGATTAAGAAAAAAGGTAGATTGTTTATTGCTCCACTATCAATTGTCGGAGTTTTATTGGTATGTTTGTCCTTCTATTCATGTAAAAAGAGTGAAAATAAAGGAGGAGAAATGATTCAGGAGTATGCCGTTACCATACTTAAGAGTTCAGATATGGAACTAAAGAGTTCTTATCCTGCAACAATTAAAGGAAAACAGGATATTGAAATTCGTCCGCAGGTTTCAGGTACCATCACTCGTCTTTGTGTTGATGAAGGTTCTGTTGTCCATAAAGGCCAGACTCTGTTTATTATTGATCCTGTTCAATATCAGGAAGCCGTTAATGTTGCTCAGGCTGCGGTTAATGTTGCAAAAGCAAATGTAGCTACTGCACAACTAACTGCTGAAAACAAGCGTGAACTAGCAAAAAACAACATTATAGGTTCGTATGATCTGCAGATGGCAGAAAATTCTTTGTTATCAAGTAAAGCTGCACTGGCACAAACTAAAGCTCAGTTGATAAGCGCCAAAAAGAATTTATCATTTACCCGGGTATCAAGTCCGTCAAACGGAGTTGTTGGAAGCATACCTTTCCGTGTAGGGAGTTTAGCTAGTCCAAGCACAGTTACACCACTTACTACTGTTTCTGATATTTCAGATATGTATGCTTATTTTTCAATGACAGAAAGACAGCTTTTAAGTCTTAATAACGAAGGTAATTCGCAGAAAGATATACTTAAAAAAATGTCTAATGTAGAATTGCAAATGATAGATGGAAGCATCTATGGTGAAGCCGGCAAAGTAGAAACTATGAGTGGCGTTATTGATCAGAGTACAGGTTCTGTCAATGTACGTGCTAAATTCACTAATAAAAACCGAATCTTAAGAAGCGGAGGTACAGGATCAGTTTTGATTCCTTATAAAATGAGTAACTGTATTGTTATTCCTCAGAAAGCTACTTATGAAATACAAGATAAAAAGTATGTATATGTAGTTGATAGTAAATCAACAGTGAAAAATACTCCTATTGAAATATTTTCTTTGGATGATGGCCAGAATTATATTGTAACATCTGGTTTGAAGGCTGGTGACAAAATTGTTACCGAAGGTGTAGGTACACTTAAAGATGGCATGCAAATTAAGGAAATTACTCCTGAACAGGCAGCTGCAAAACAAGCTCAGGCACAACAATCTTCTGAAAAAGCTTCTAAGTAAATAGGTGTATATTAAAACAGAAGAAATATGAAATTAGATAAATTTATAAACCGCCCGGTACTCTCAACAGTTATATCAATTTTTGTTGTTGTACTGGGAATCATCGGACTTGTATCATTACCAGTCGAACAATATCCCAACATTGCACCTCCTACCATTCAGGTTAGTACAACGTATACAGGTGCCAATGCTCAAACTGTGATGAACAGTGTTATAGCTCCTCTCGAAGAATCAATCAACGGTGTGGAGAATATGACATACATGACATCTACTGCCTCAAACAATGGAATGGCAACGATTAATGTATACTTTAAACAGGGAAGTGACCCTGATATGGCAGCTGTAAATGTACAGAACCGTGTAACAAAAGCACAAGGATTGTTGCCGGCAGAAGTTACTAAGGTAGGTGTTATCACCAGTAAACGTCAAACAAGTATGTTGATGGTGTTTTCTGTCTATAGTTCTGACGACAAGTATGACCAAACATTTTTGCAAAACTATGCGAAGATAAACATCATACCACAAATTATGCGTGTGCCTGGCGTAGGTGATGCTAATGTTATGGGAGCACGTGAATACTCAATGCGTATATGGCTTAAGCCTGAAGTTATGGCTCAATACAAGCTAATACCAAGCGATGTATCTGCTGCACTGGCTGAACAGAACATTGAAGCTGCACCAGGACAATTTGGTGAAGATGGAAATCAATCTTTCCAATATGTAATGAAGACAAAAGGCCGTTTACAGAAAACAGAAGAATTTGAGAATATTGTTATCAAAGCCTCTGCAGACGGGAATATACTAAGACTTAAGGATGTTGCGCGTATTGAATTAGGAGCTCAGTCAACCAGTGTAAATAGTTATATGAACGGGCATAACGCAGTAACTTGTATTATATATCAAACTCCCGGTTCTAATGCTACTGAAATTATCAAGAACGTGACTTCATTGATGAAGAGTACAGAGAAGTCTTTACCTACAGGAGTAAAATACAATGTCATAATGAACACCAATGACTTCTTGTTTGCTTCAATTTATGAGGTACTCAAAACGTTATTGGAAGCCTTCATACTTGTAGTTTTAGTAGTATATATTTTCTTACAGGATTTCCGTTCCACACTTATCCCGGCAATTGCGATACCGGTAGCGTTGATTGGTACTTTCTTAATGCTGAAGTTATTTGGGTTTAGTATCAATCTATTAACCCTGAGTGCTTTGGTACTAGCCATAGCCATAGTGGTGGATGATGCGATAGTGGTGGTTGAGGCGGTTCACGCCAAAATAGACCAGGGATATAAATCACCAAAACTAGCTTCCATTGATGCTATGAGTGAAATATCAGGTGCTATCCTGTCAATCACCCTGGTTATGATGTCTGTGTTTGTTCCTGTAAGTTTCATGGGAGGAACTGCTGGTGTATTCTATCGTCAGTTCGGTGTTACAATGGCCGTTGCAATTGGTTTCTCTGCTTTAAATGCATTAACCCTTAGTCCGGCATTATGTGCTATGTTCCTGAAACCTCACAATAATAAAGAGGGAGATGATCATAAAACAAGTTTTATGGAACGTTTCCATATTGCTTTCAATACAACTTATGAAAAGTTACTGGAAAAATATAAAGGTAGTATATCACGAATTATCAAACATAAATGGATCTCATTTGGTTTAGTCATTATAAGTTTCATTTTGCTTGTATTATTAATGAAATTTACTCCATCCGGAATGGTACCGAATGAAGATACCGGCACCTTCATGATGTCAGTAAACATGGCACCAGGAACATCATTGGAACGTACCGAAGGAACTATGAAACAAGTCAACGAGATTCTAAAATCTAATCCTTTGATTGAAACCAACATGCTGATTGGTGGTTATGGACTTTTATCCGGTGCAGGTAGTTCTTATGGTAGTTTTTTCTGCAAACTTCGTAACTGGGATGAACGTCAAGGTAAAGGACAAGATGTAAATAGTGTTATTGGTATGTTATACCAGCAAACTGCAAGTATAAAAGACGCACAAATACTTATTTTTGCTCCTCCAATGATTTCCGGTTACAGTATGACTAATGGTTTTGAAATGAATCTTCAGGATAAAACGGGTGGTAGTCTGGAGAACTTCAGTCAGGTGTCACAAAACTTCCTGGCTGCTTTAAATCAGCGGCCTGAAATTGCAAGAGCCATGACTTCATTTAATCCAAAATTCCCTCAATATCAAGTTGATGTAGATGCTGCTAAATGTAAACAGGCAGGCATAAGTCCAAATGCTATTCTTGAAACTCTTCAGGGATATTACGGTGGTATGTATGTATCTAACTTCAACCGTTTTGGTAAACTTTACAGGGTATACGTTCAGGCCGATGCAAAATACCGTATCAGTCCTGAAACACTGAACAGTATATTTGTCCGCAATGGCAATGAAATGGCTCCAATCAGTCAGTTTATGACGATTAAGAAAGTTTATGGTCCGGATGTAATCAATAGATTTAATATGTTTACCTCTATGACAATAAATGGGGCACCAAAGCCTGGATTTACATCAGGTGAGGCTATCAAAGCTATTGAAAAGGTAGCTGCTAAAACCCTGCCTACAGGATATGGATATGAGTTCTCCGGTATGACACGTGAAGAGCAAAGTTCCGGAGGAAGCACAACAGCAATCGTATTTGCTCTGTGTCTTGTTTTCGTTTACTTATTGCTTAGTGCACAGTATGAAAGTTATATTTTACCTTTGGTAGTAATACTATCAATACCTTTTGGTTTGGCGGGTACTTTTATATTTGCTCAGTTCATGGGAACACAAAACGATATCTATCTGCAGATTGCGCTAATCATGCTGATTGGACTATTAGCTAAGAATGCCATTCTGATTACAGAGTTTGCTCTTCAACGAAGGCATGCAGGTATGAGTATAACCTATTCTGCTATATTGGGTGCAACAGCTCGTCTACGTCCTATTTTAATGACTTCACTTGCTATGATTATTGGTCTTCTGCCATTGATGTTTGCTAGTGGTGTAGGTGCTAACGGAAACAGAACACTGGGAGGTGGTGCTGTTGGTGGTATGTTAATAGGTGTAATCTGTCAGATATTTGTAGTGCCAGGATTATTTGTGGCATTCCAATATTTACAAGAAAAATTCAAACCTATACATAAAGAAGGAATGGATATAAGTGAAGCTATGCCAGAACTGGAACAGTATACTAACATTGATAAAGAATAACGGAATGAAAAAACAAATAATAGGAATGATGTGCGCAACTGCTTTATTGAGCAGTTGCAACATCTACAAAACATACGAAAGGCCACTTGTAGAGACTTCCGGTATGTACCGGGATACTGTTTCGGTAAGTGATACCCTTGCTTCCGATACGACCAATATGGGAAATCTACCTTGGAAAGAAGTTTTTCGTGACCCCAAGCTTCAGGCTCTGATAGATATGGGGATTTCTAAGAATATTGATTTACAAACAGCTATGCTTCGGGTTGAAGAAGTTAAAGCTGCTTTGCTTACTGCCCGTCTGGCATTTCTCCCATCTTTGTCTCTTTCTCCACAAGGTACTATAAGTAGTTTTGATGGAAATGCAGCAACTAAAACATATCAACTTCCGGTTACGGCAAGTTGGGAATTAGATGTATTTGGTAATATGCTGAATGTTAAACGAGAAGCTAAGGCATCTCTTTTACAGAGCGAGGCATACACTCAGGCTGTGCAAACACAAGTTGTTGCTAACATTGCTAATTGCTATTACACCCTGCTAATGCTCGACAGTCAATTAGATATTACTGAAAAGACAGCTAAAATCTGGGAAGAAAATGTGCGGACAATGAAAGCGATGAAAAAAGCAGGTATGGTAAATGAAGCTGCTGTATCTCAATACGAGGCAAACTACTATATGGTTAATGCCACCTTGCCCGATCTTAACCGCCAAATCCGGGAGACTGAAAATTCTCTTTCTTTATTGCTTGGACAAGCACCACAACAAATTGAGCGTGGAACACTGGCCGATCAAAAAATGTTAGAAAGCTTTTCTGTTGGGGTACCTTTGCAAATGCTTTCAAACCGTCCGGATGTAAAGCAGGCGGAAATGGCTCTGGCTGGTAGTTATTATTACACTAATCAGGCACGTTCTGCTTTCTATCCCAAAATTACATTGAGTGGGTCAGCAGGATGGACAAATAGTGCTGGAGGCGCTATCATTAATCCGGCTAAATTCATTGCAACTGCAGTAGGTTCACTAACACAACCACTGTTTGACAGAGGTGTGAATGTTGCTAAACTAAAAATTGCAAAAGCTCAACAACAGGAAGCTTTACTTGCTTTTCAGCAAAGTATTTTAAATGCAGGTTCTGAAGTAAGTAATGCTCTATATAAATATCAGTCTGCAGGAGAAAAGTGTGTTCAACGGAAACTGCAAATCGAGTCTTTAAACAGCACGGTTTACAAAACACAACAATTGATGAAACTTGGATCTTCTACTTATCTGGAAGTTCTTACTGCTCAACAATCTTTATTAAGCGCTCAGTTATCCGATGTGCAAGATAGTTTTGAACGTATTCAATCAGTCATCAGCCTGTATCAGGCTTTAGGTGGTGGAAGGTAATATTATTAACTTTAAATAAAAACATATGAACACAATCAGCCCGTTGGCTTTTGTCAGTCCTGAAGCAAAGATAGGAGAAGGTGTAACCATACATCCATTTGCTTATATTGACAAGAATGTAATAATAGGGAATAATTGCACCATAATGCCTTATGCCAGTATTCTAAATGGTACTCGCATGGGTGATGAGAATAAGGTTTATCAGGGAGCGATTCTAGGTGCTACTCCACAAGACTTTTCATATCATGGTGGAGATACAATACTTGAAATAGGCAATAAAAATGTATTTCGGGAAAATGTAGTCATAAGCCGTTCTTCAAGTACTGAAGGAAAATCTGTTATTGGTAACAATAATTTCATTATGGATGGCGTTCATATTTGCCATGATTGCAATATTGCCGATCATTGCGTGATTGGAATAAAATCTATAATTTCAGGAAACTGTACCATAGATTCGCATGTAATATTCAGTTCTATGGTAATTATGTTTCAGGACACTCATGCGGGTGCCTGGAGTATGGTTCAGGGAGGCTGTCGTTTTAAGAAAGACATTCCTCCTTATATTGTTACTTCCAGCAATCCTACGAGTTATTATGGAGTAAATGTAGAAGTGATGAAGCACTTTAACGTTTCAGAAAAAACAATTCAGCACATAGCTCAAGCCTATGCATTAATATTTCATGCAAAAGTAAGTATTGCCGATTCTCTTATCAGAGTAGAACAAGAAGTTCCGATGAGTGATGAAATACAGAATATTATTGATTTTATAAGAAATTCAAAGAAAGGACTTATTTAATAATTGGCTATTGCTCATATTGGGTGAATTATATAAAAGCCGTGAACCAAAATAATTAATTGGTTTACGGCTTTTTTAATTATCGGTGAACTATCACTCTGCTTCTCCTCTACAGAATACGGACTTTTAGAACAGGAATGGTTCCAAACAAACCTTTATACTGTGAATTGGGAATAGTAACTTTGCACTATAAATTAAATTATATATGGAAAGAAAAAAAGCTCTCCTGCTAATACTATTCTTTACTTTATTTTTAAGTTCCTGCGATGTATTTGAATATCACCCTTACGATGGCCGTATTAGCGGTGAAACAGGAATTAATGCCAAAAACATAAAACGCATAAAACAAAACACAGAAGGAAAAACTACAATTCGCTTTGTAATGATGGGCGATTCACAGCGCTGGTATGACGAAACGGAAGCTTTCGTGAATCATTTGAACAAGCGTAGTGATATTGATTTTGTAATTCATGGAGGTGATGTATCCGACTTCGGTGCAACAAATGAGTTTATCTGGATGCGTGATATTATGAATTCCTTGAAAGTTCCTTATGTGGTGCTGCTTGGCAATCATGATTGTCTGGGTAATGGCGAATATATCTATGAAGAGATATTCGGTGAAGAAAATTTTTCGTTCATGGCAGGAAATACAAAATTTGTATGTCTTAATACAAATGCCCTTGAATATGACTACTCACATCCTGTTCCTAATTTTAGTTTTATGGAAAAAGAGATTGCCAATATTGAGCCTGGACAAGAAAAAACAGTCCTCGCAATGCATGTAAAGCCATATGCTGAACAATTTAATAATAACGTAGCCAAAGGATTTGAGTACTACGTTAATAAATTCCTAAACGTTCAATTTTGTCTTAATGCACATAATCATAATATCGAGGTCGAAGATATATTTAACGACGGAATTATTTATTACGGTAGCGATAATATGGCAGACCGAAATTATTTACTATTTACTTTAACCCCAGAAGGATACGATTATGAAGTGGTATACTATTAAGAAAATATTTTTTTTAGGAATATTCCTTCTGCAACTATCTTTTACTGCAAATGCAGAAACGAAATACGATAAAAAAATAGATAGATATAAGAATAATTGGCAGAAACTTATTCCAACTCACACAAAACTACAATTTGCAGGTTCAATGGGATTACTATCTACCGGTATTGGCTGGGACTATGGCAAGCATAATCAGTGGGAAACGGATGTACTATTTGGATTTATCCCTCATTATTCCGACAGAGCCAAAGCCACATTTACCGTTAAACAAAATTACATGCCGTGGAATATTAATTTGGGAAAGAATTTTTCTATGGAACCATTAGCTTGTGGCATTTATATAAACACGGTTCTCGATGGAGATTTCTGGGTAAAAGAACCAGATCGTTATCCGCAAGGATATTACAATTTTTCCACAAAAATACGCTCAAATATATTTGTGGGACAAAGATTCACCTATAATTTGCCCGCTAATAAACGGTATCTTACAAAAGCTGTGACTTTTTTTTACGAAATAAGCTCAAGTGATGTTTATATCATAAGCGCATTTAGCAACAGTTATTTGAAGCCAGAAGACTATCTGCATCTTTCACTTGGAATAAAGCTGCAAATACTTTAGATTAATCTAAGTTCGATATAAGATAAAGCATAAACCATTCGCCATTAAATAAAATTTATTGGAGAATAAATGAAAATTATTGGTGAATAGTCTGCAAAAAATTGCTTAATAGTTTTTTGGAAACACAACCGGACATTGAGTAACATTCGGTTATGTTTCCAAAAAACATAACCGAATGTTTTTGGAAAACTATTTTAGCAAACTATGACTAAAAAAACAAAAGTATCCATCACTCCATCACGATTCTACGTTAACTATTGATTATAAGTGATTTGAACCGTGATGGATGCTTTTCATCCATCACGGTTCCATCACGCTTTCAGGTGCATCCATCACCTCAATATCTTATATTATTAAAATGGCTGATTATTCTTTATAACAATAACTTTTGAGGTAAACCTTGTGTCATAGAAAGTTAAATCCGTGATGGATGACAATTTTCCGTGATGTTTCAGTGAGGGATAAAAAGCAAACATCACGGTATATTTAATTGTATATCAAATAGTTGAATACATTCGTGATACAGTGATGGATGAAAATGTTTTTTTGCTCTTTAGCCTAAAAAGAATATTTATTTATAAACCTCTTTTGCCTTCACCTTAACAATATTTCCAAAAGTAGAAAGCCTATTCATATCAATCTTCTTAGCATTACCAACAACTACATAAGTGATTATATGCCCTTTTACATTTTGATTGTAAAAGTCTACGATGTCCTTTATATCCATATTGGCAACACCCGCTATCAGCTCTTTGTTTGGATCAGATAAATACCCCTCTTTTATTAAAGATGCAATTTTAGAAGACCGCTCACGCAAAGATGGATATTCATTATTTGCTTCGTTTACCACGTCCTGTCTAGCTGTTCCTACTCTTTCGGCCTTAACCGGCATTTGCTTAATCAAAGAATCCAGCATTCCCATTGCATCTGTTGTTTTATCACTCTGAGTAGAGAGCATTGCCAAAAGCTGACCACTTTTATCTTTATATTTATACGAAGGAAACTTATATGTTGCCTGAACCCGATATGCCAAAGAACGGAATTCCCTAATCTGTTGAAAAACAATTGAACTCATACTCCCACCAAAATAATTATTGAATAACACAGATTTATAACGAGCTGAAACATCTTTATTTACCCCTCCCTGAATATAACCAGCCACAATACTTTGAGATGATTTTGGATCATCAATAAAATAAACCGTTGGTACATTATATGTATTCAATTCTCTATAAACCGGAGTTTGTGAAGCAATAGTAATTTCTTCTACAGCTATATTTTTTATTACCTGAGCAGCAACAGCTTTAGCAGACAGACTTCCACAATAGTGTATATTACATTCTACCTTTTTTACTTCATTAAATTCAGTAATAAAATCTTTGCCCTTTAGCCTTTTTATTTCAGAAACAGATAAGCAATTTAAATATTCGGATTGCTCACCATAGCGAACTTTATTTAGCAGTGCCTTCGCCAACTCATCAGGAGATCGCTTTATAGCTTTTGTTCTTAATTTAGCCTGATCAATTACTTGTTTCATTTTTTTAGGATCGGCTTTTACATGTTTCAGAAATTCACCGGCCAATGAAAGTGTAGCATTGAAATTTTTATCAAATCCAGATATTTGAATAATAAATTTATCCTGCTCAGCTGTAAAAGATAAAGTGCTTCCAATATTTTGTAACTTACCTCTAAATAGCTCAAATGAAAGAGAATCTGTACCCAACAGATTTAAGTATGTACTCATTGGAGATAATAGCTTTGACTCCAAAGTTCCTTTACCATACTCCAAATTTAAGGTAAAAATATCATTTACCGGATTAGCCACAGCGTAAAGAACTGCTTTTGGAGCAATCTGAATCACTTCTGTATCGTTTTCAAAATCAAGAAAACGAGGATGGGCATCCAAGGTTTTTATTTGCTCCATTTGTTTAGCGTAATCCGATTTAGATTCCGTATTCTTTGGAATTATCGGTGCAAAACCAGGCTTAGTAAGGTTGTTTTTAGAATAGTGTCCAGTCTTCTTTGTTACCTGAAGATAATTATTTGTAAAATACTTATTAGCTACTTTTATTATATCATCTTTGGTGAGTGCATCAATTTTGTTAATCTCATTGAGATAATCGCTCCAATTCTTCCCTTCAGAAAAAAGAGACAACATCTTCTGAGCACGAGAATCAATATTCTCAAGATCTTTTTCATAATTCCTTTTTTGTTCCAGCTTCAAACTATTAAAGAATTCATCCGAGAAATCACCATTCTTTATTCTTTCAATTTCATGCATCACCAGTTTTTTTGCCTTACCATAAGACTGAAACAATATTTTAGGCATGACAAGAACTCCAACAACTCCGGCTTCATTTAAACTTTGATTCATAGACATGGCTTCCATAACTTTGCCTTCAACAGTTAACTTGTCCAGATATCCAGTACTATTATCATTATTTAAAAGACTAAGAGCAATACGAAGCGCCACCTCATCCTGATGATTAGCAGGAACACTTCTCCAACCAAGAGCTAATAACTTGATAATAGGGATTGGCAGTTTAACCTTAAATTCTTCCTTCCCGGAAAAAGGTGTCGGTGTTACTATCTCTCTTTTCGGAGCATCCCCTTTACGTATTCTGGAAAATGTATTCTCCAGAACCGGAAGAATATCATCTGCATTAAAATCGCCACTTAAGATTAACCCCATATTACCTGCAACATAATAGCTTTCAAAAAACTTTTTCATCTCAGAAAGCTTTGGATTCTTCAGATTTTCGGTACTACCTACTATAGGAAAAGCATAAGGATGAGGAGCAAAAAAGCGTTCTGTTACTTTCTCAAAAGCCTGATGGCCCATCATATCATTATACATATTTTTCTCTTCGTAAACTGTTTCCAGTTCACTTTGAAATAAACGAAAAACCGGATTAATAAGACGTTCACTATTGAGTTCAGCCCATTGATTTATGTATTGCGGGGAAAAGACATTGTGGTAAATAGTATAATCATCCGAGGTGCCTGCATTTAAACTACTGCCTCCATATCTGGAGATTAAACGATCAAATTCATTTGGAATAACATATTCTGCTGAGCGAATACTCAGCGTATTTATTTCTTTCTGAATTTGCTTTCGCTTCACTTCATCCTTTGTCAACGCAAGTTCATCATACTTCAAGGCAATAGAGTCTAATAAAACTTTCTCGGCATTATAATCTGTTGTACCAATTTTATCTGTTCCTTTAAACATCATGTGCTCAAAATAGTGAGCTATTCCAGTATTAGGACAATCCTTAGATCCCGCTTTAACTACCACTGCGCCAAAGATCTTGGGCTGAGAATGATCTTCGTTAAGCCATACTGAAAGACCATTACTTAATTTATACTCTTTTACATTAAGAGATTCCGAAACTTGAGCGCACACTGAACCGCTCAACAAGCCACTAAGAACTGCTGACAATACTGTTTTTTCATATGTGTAATTTTTCTATTTTTTATTTTCTACCTGCGGCATACGAAAAGCTGTATAGAGTTCAAGTACAGCTGCAATAGTAAGAGTTAACATCCATTCATTACCATTAGGTAGAGTAAACATCAGCACTCCTGTAATAACAAGGAACACGGCTCCGAATATTTGCTGACGATAAAGGCGCTTCAAAGTTATATCTTTGCCCTCATAAGGAGTAAGAATCTGAACAACTGCTACAGCCAAAGCTCCGGCACTATATAAATAAGGTGAAAGATTCCAACGGGTGATGTATGATGCTGCTCCAATTAGTAAAAGCACTGCACCTACAAGAAATATTAATGACTGATATTTTTTCATTTTTGAGGTTCTTCTTCTATATTTTCATCTTGAATGACATAAATGTCTTCATTCGTTTTTTTCATCAGGTACTTTTCACGCGCTACTTTCTCGATAGAACGCGGATTTGTAGTTAACTCGTTCAGTCGTTTTGTGTTTTCATCATAATCTGCCTGATATTCTTTTATACTTTGGTGAAGTTTATTTATCTTCCGTATATTTGAAACACGACGCACCATACTGTTCTCATCAAGAAAACCAATGATTGTCACAAAGATAAGTACTGTGATCCAGTATTTATGTCTTCTGACAAAGTTCCAGACAGTAAGAAGTTTAATCATAATACATCAAGTTGAATATGGATACAAAGATAGAAATATTTCTGAACCTACGTTTTAATAATCGATAATTTAATGTACATTTGCAGAGATTGAAAAAAGAAAGTATCCAGAAAATATGGAAAATTATATAGTATCGGCTCGGAAATATCGTCCATCAACATTTGAATCTGTTGTGGGGCAAAAATCATTAACTACTACATTAAAGAATGCTATCTCCTCTCAAAAGCTGGCGCATGCATATTTATTTTGTGGCCCACGTGGTGTGGGAAAAACTACCTGCGCCCGTATTTTTGCAAAAACCATCAATTGTTTGAATTTAACAGCGGACGGTGAAGCGTGCAATGAATGTGAATCATGTAAAGCTTTCAATGAACAGAGATCTTATAATATTCATGAACTGGATGCTGCTTCAAATAACAGTGTTGATGACATTAGACTTCTGATTGAGCAGGTACGCATCCCGCCACAGATTGGCAAATATAAAGTATATATTATTGATGAGGTTCATATGCTCTCTACTGCAGCTTTCAATGCTTTCCTTAAAACACTTGAAGAGCCACCCAAGCATGCAATCTTTATTCTTGCCACTACTGAAAAGCATAAACTTCTGCCTACAATTCTTTCACGATGTCAGATTTATGATTTCAACAGAATTAGTGTACAGGACACGGTAAATCACCTTACTTATGTGGCTCAAAAAGAAGGGATCAGCGCAGAACCTGAAGCATTAAATATTATTGCACAAAAGGCTGACGGCGGAATGCGGGATGCTTTATCCATCTTTGATCAGGTAGTAAGCTTTACCGCCGGAAACGTACAATATAAAAGCGTTATTGAGAATCTTAACGTTCTTGATTATGAGTATTACTTTCGCTTGACTGACAAGTTGATCGAAAATAATGTAAGCGATTCATTGCTTATCTTTAATGACATTCTGAATAAAGGATTCGAAGGGAGCCATTTTATCACCGGGCTGGCATGTCATTTCCGTGACTTATTAGTAAGCAGTGATGCAAATACTCTTCAGCTTCTAGAGGTTGGATCCAGCATTCGCGAGCGTTACAAAGTGCAAGCCGCAAAATGTAACCCTAAGTTTCTTTACAAAGCGATGAAACTATCCAACGATTGTGATTTAAATTATCGCGTGAGTAAAAATAAACGATTCTTAGTAGAATTAACATTGATTCAGCTTGCACAATTGACGTCGGAACCTGATGATGAAAGTCATGGGCGTAGCCCTAAACAATCTATAAAACCAATCTTCACTCAGCAAAATAATGCTACGGTACAGCAACAAGTAGCTGCACCAGTTTCTCAGAATGGACAAACAATCCCTTCTGTTTCACAAAATATTGCATCAGAATCAAGACCTGCTGCTCCGCCAACGGTGCATAAAAGTCCGGTATCTAATATCAGCATAAAGGAAGAAAAAAAAGTTCCTGTTATGAAAGCTAGCAGTTTAGGCATATCCATAAAGAATCCTTATCTGGGTGAACAGGAGAAACAAACTAAAGTAGCTGAACAAAGTCCAACCATTAAAAAGAACGAGGAAGATTTTGTCTTTAATGAGAGAGATCTGAATCATTACTGGCGAGAATTTGCAAACGCACTTCCCATAGAACAGCGGGGAGTTATGATGCGTATGAAAAATTCGTCTCCTAAGTTATTGTCTGATACATCTTTCGAAATGGTAGTTGATAACGAATTTGTTGCCAAAGATATAACAACTATGATTCCTGAAATTCAGAAATATCTGCGTTCTCAATTACAGAATAGTAAAATAACGATGAATATTCGTGTAAGCGATGCTCAGGAAACAGTTCGCGCCTACAGCAGAGTGGAACGTTTTCAAATGATGGCTCAAAAAAATCCTAACTTGATGAAGTTAAAAGATTCTTTCGGATTGGAGCTTTCCTAATCACGTATTTTTTAAATTGGATAGCGATACAAAAGAGTCTCCGGAATTATTTATTGGGTTACTGGTTGAAAAAGCACAAAGAACTACTTTCTGTTCATCAGGCGATAATTCGCCATTTCTTCGTATTTTGTTCCAGAACGGCCATAGTTGCAGTAAGGATAAATAGAAATTCCTCCACGTGGAGTAAAGATACCTGTTACCTCAATGTATTTTGGATTCATCAAACGGATTAAGTCTTTCATTATAATATTAACACAATCTTCATGGAACGCTCCATGATTTCGAAAGCTAAACATATATAGTTTCAGGCTTTTGCTCTCCACCATTTTCACATCAGGAAGATATGAAATGCGGATTTCTGCAAAATCAGGCTGACCGGTAATAGGGCAAAGACTAGTAAATTCGGGACAATTAAACTGAACCCAGTAATCATTCTCAGGATGTTTATTATCGAATGCTTCCAAAACTTCGGGAGCATACTCGTTCTTATATACTGTCTTTTCCCCCAAAAGAGAAAGTTGATCTTTTAACTCTGTCATAAGTCCTCTATTTACTTTATTTTTTAATTTTTTCTTTTCAGATATTCCTGCAAACCATGATTCCTAAGTTTACAAGCAGGACAATGTCCGCATCCATCAGCCGGAATTCCATTATAACAAGTCAGCGTTTCGTTGCGAACAAGGTCAAATATCCCAAGTTCATCTGCTAAAGCCCACGTATCTGTTTTATCAATCCACATCAAAGGGGTATGAATTACAAATTGTTCATCCATAGCCAGGTTGAGTGTTACATTTAATGACTTAACAAAGGAATCCCTACAATCAGGATAACCGCTAAAATCAGTTTGAGAAACACCGGTTACTAAATGGCGAATACCTTTTTCCCGGGCAAATACTGCAGCAATGCTTAGAAAAAACAGATTTCTTCCTGGAACAAAAGTATTTGGAAAAGACTCGGCTGGTTTTTCCTGATCCATATCAATAGAATTGTCAGTCAAAGAACTACTTCCAAGTTTACTAATAAAAGTAGCATCAATCAGATGAAATTCCACTCCTGCTTTTTCAGCAATAGAACGGGCAATCTCCACTTCCTTCTGGTGTTTTTGTCCATAAAGGAAGCTCAGGGCATAAACCTTTTTAAATTGTTTTTTTGCCCAAAAAAGGCATGTAGTCGAGTCCTGTCCACCACTAAACAAGACAACAGCAGAGTCGTTAATCATTTTCATTAAATCTCATTTATTTTAATTACACTGTATGAGATATTTTCGTCATAAACATCAGTTTCTTCTGTAAGCTTCACATAGTTCACTACCCTACGTGTAATTGGAAGAACCAGAATTTCAAACAATGTTTTAGCAACAGTCTCAACCATAATAATCTGGAAGACCACATCCAGAGGAATAACAAAAAGGAAGCCAACTGTCGTAAAGACTAAAGTATCAGCTAATTCTCCTACAATAGTTGAAGCAATAGCCCTTTGTCCAAATTTCTTTCCCTTATGCAGGATCTTCATTTTGCTCATTACAAAAGCATTAAGAAAAGAGCCGATCAGGAAAGCAAGCAGACTTGCAAGTGCAATACGAGGTGTTTGTGCAAGAACGGCAGAATAAGAATCCTGCATAACCCAGTGGGAAGCAGGGGGAAGAGCTACCGAAGCTTGAAACAGCAAGATTGCTAAGAAATTAACAGCAAAAGCAACCCATATAATAAACCTTGCCTTACGAAAGCCCCAGACTTCAGTAATACAATCATTTATGACATAGGATATAGGGAAGATAATTAATCCGGCAGTAGAAGGGAAACCAAAAATTTCAAATTGTTTAACTGCGAGAATGTTAGAAAGAACCAGGCATATACTAAAAAGTACGCCCATAAGCATAAAGGAAACAGTAACTTTACTTTTCATTTTTCTTGTTTTTTACGTGGTTTAATCAAGCACACGACCTTTATTCAAGGCTTCGTATTTTTTATTTCGGGCACAAAGGTAAGTATTTTATTATAGAAAATGAAAGTGAAGATCGTTAAAAGTTAAGAAATAAATATGAATCGCAAAAGAAACAGAATTACACTTTGTATAATCAATCGCCTTAATTGAGTCAGAAACAAGAAATTAAAAGGGCACTCAATTCGAATTGAGTGCCCTAATCTCTCTTTTTGTTGGTTGTTTTTAGAAAGTATAATCTACACCCACACCAAATACTTTGTTTGTGCGAGTGAAAACATCTGTACCTTCAAGGCCTAGTTTGTTACCATTATAAACTTTAGAATTCTTTGCATAATCATCATAGGTAGAGAAGAAATAAGCTACATTTACTTTCAAACTCTCATTAAGTTTAAAAGCAGCTCCCATACCTATTGAATAAGAGTTTGTGGTATAGCTCATATCAGACATGTATCCATCTTCCAAACCATAATTTGTGCTTTGATAACCACCACTAATTAAGACTCTATCTGTGATGTCCCATTCCAAACCAGCCAGGTATTCATTGGTATCTCCACTAAGGTATTTCTGCTTATCGTTGGCCATTCGTGCATCCTTATCAAAGAAATGATTCCATCCTATTGAAGCACGAACGGTAGGAAGTATTGAATATTGCGCGCCAACAGTCAGCAAACTTGGAATATCATTCGGTGTATTTACTCCATGATTGTAAGCAGCAACTCCGGTACTATTTATTTTTGTTTTATTTTCAATATTTAATTTGGTTTTGAGTTCATACTTCACACCAATATTAAGTTTATTCATTTTAAAGTCTGCACCAATAATAGGAGTAATTCCCCATCCGTTTTGATCGCAATCTAATTCTTTATCAGTAGTACCTGCAGAAACTACTCCAATAGTATTAGCAGCAGTTGTATATTGAGTGGCTGCAGCTGTATATTGAGCGGCAAGTTCCGTATTTCCGGCGGCAGCAGCAGCAACGGCGGCAGCGGTAGCAGTAGCAGCATTGGTCGTATATTGCTCTCTAGCTGCTTGTAACTGTCCTTTGACTGTAGGATCATTCAGATTTATCATTTCGCCTCCTTTAAAGTTCGCACTGATATTTCTTAAGTAACCAAAATAGCTATTACTTACATAATTCATACGTCCACCGCCAAAGACAGAAAGATTATCATTCAATTTATAAGTAGCTCCTAACTGTAAACCAAAAATATACTGACGGCCTTCCATAAAACTATTTACTTCATATTTATCTGTTCCGGCAAATCCTACTTTTGAAAGTATAGCAGGAAGTACTGCCACTTGAGATTCAAAAGAAGCAAGTCCTTCGTTGAATGTGGCTTTTCCACCACCGCCTGTTACAGCAAAGCTTCCGGAAAAAGACCAGTTGTTTTTCTTATAGGCAGCCTGAAAGCTAGGGATAAAAGGAGCTGAAGCTTCACCTTCATATACTTTAGTTGCACTTCCTCCATTAGCAGCAAAAGGCGCAAAAGTAGAATTTATAGTTCTTGTCTGAAATGCACTTTGTACATTAAAAGATAAGTGAAATCCGTCATTCATAAAAGCAACACCCGCTGGATTAGAATATACAGCATCAATATCGGTTGACGCACCACGGGCAATATTACGAAGAAAGGCTACGTTCTGATTTGTATTTGTCAAAAGTCCCCCTGCGAAAGTTGGAACTGAAACGATTAACATTATAAAGCTAATCAGCAATAATTTTCTCATAAGATTCTATTTATTAATATTTGGCCGCAAAGATAGTAGAAAATAGCACACAACAAATATATTTGTGCTATTTTCTACTATCTTTTGTCAATAATATGCTAAATTAGGAATCAAAAGAAACAGTTTCAACAGAAACAAAAATAAAAAACTGCATCATTTCATTACGATCATTCTTATCAAAGAAATAAATTGAATAGAAATAAAAACAGGTTATCCGAAATAGATAACCTGTTTTCTTGTTGACAATTAATTGTTCAAACTAGTTTAATATAAAATTTACGGTTGAGCGAATATCAGTAGAAGAAGAACCTATATAAATTTTAAACCGCCCGACTTCTGCCGCCCAATCATGATTTGTTTGGCTAAAGAATTTAAGTGCATCCACTCCTATTTTAAAGGAAACTGTTTGTTCCTCTCCCGGATCAAGTTCTATCTTTTGGAAAGATTTCAATTCCTTTACGGGACGAAGTACACTACACTTTTCATCTCCAACATAAAGCTGAACAACTTCTTTTCCTTTTAATGCGCCAATATTCTTCACCGGAATAGTAATAGTTAATTCCTCTGACCCTGAAATACTTTTTTTATCGGCAACAGCCTTTCCGTATTTAAACTGAGTGTAGCTCAATCCGTGTCCAAAAGGAAAGAGAGCTGGAATTTTCTTCGTATCGTGCCAACGATAACCAACCAGGATATCTTCTTTATATTCCTGCTTAACACCATCTCCAGGATAAGAAATAGCGCCAAATGAATGTGCTGAATTATCTTCCAGCTTAACAGGAAACGAGAAAGGGAGCTTTCCACTAGGGTTTACCTCGCCGGTAAGTACATTAGCAATGGCATTACCAGATTCAGAACCCAGATACCATGCCTGTACAATGCTTGGTACATTCTTTACCCAAGGCATTTCAACTGCATTACCACTCAAAAGGACTACTACTATATTCTTATTTACTTTAAGTAAATCGTTGATTAAGTCGCTTTGTCCGAAAGGAAGAGCCAATGATTTACGGTCGGCATTTTCGCAATCCTGAAAATTGTTCTTATTTAATCCACCTACAAAAATAATCAAATCAGCATCTGCTGCTTGTTTAACAGCTTCTGTACGAAGTGAATCCGTGTTAAAATCCGGTTTTATTTCATGATCATATACTGGTTTACCCGAAGCATATCCCATTGTGTATTTTATCTTATCGCCAAATTTAGATTGCAGACCGGCCAATGGAGAAACTTCTTTCTTCACTTTCAGCACAGATGAACCACCACCCTCAGTCAAACGGCGAATTGCATTCTCTCCTACTACCAATATTGAACGATATTTATTACCATCCAACGGAAGAACTGCTTCTTTTTTCTTATTGGCTTCGTTCTTTAAAAGAAAATACCCTCCTGAGCTACTGTGCGAGCAACATTATAATGTTCTTCACTGGTAAAACGCCCCCCCAAGGACGACTACTATTCATCGCTGTGCGGAAAATTAGTCGGAGAATACGAGTTGCTTTATCGTCAATAGTGCTTATTGGATAAGTACCTTCTTTTAATCCTTTGAGATAAGCAGATGCTAAGTAGTAGTCATCATACGCAAAATTCTTGCCTGAGCTAAGACCATTGGTATAAGATCCCATTTCAATATCCAGTCCATTAAGAACAGCCTCTTTTGTATCATGCGCACCACCCCAGTCGGTTACCACACATCCGTCGAATTTCCATTCATCCTTCAGAATTTTATTCAGCAAAAGATCATTATGGCAGGCATGCTCTCCGCGTACCTTATTATATGAGCCCATAATGCTCCAACTTCCTCCATCAACAATTGCAGCTCTAAATGCAGGAAGATAGATTTCATAAAGCGCACGATCACTTAACTGCACATCAATATTTCCACGCCACACTTCCTGATTATTCAATGCATAGTGTTTCACGCAAGCAGCTACCCCATTTGATTGCACTCCTTTTACATAAGGAACCACCATAATGGAGGCAAGACATGGATCTTCGCCCATATATTCAAAATTACGACCGTTGAGCGGAGTACGGTAAATATTTACGCCAGGCCCCAATAGCACATCTTTTCTACGATAGCGAGCTTCTTCTCCGACTGCTTTACCATAAATAGCCGACATTTTAGGATTCCAAGTAGCAGCCAGACAAGTGAGTGCAGGAAAAGCGGTACAGGAATCATTTGTCCACTCAGCATTTCCCCAACTGTCCCAAAGTATTTCTTCGCGAACTCCATGAGGGCCATCACTCATCCACAATTCAGGAATACCTAAACGAGGCACACCGTGACTGCTAAACTTGGACTGTGCTGTGCAGAGTTTTACTTTTTCTTCCAGAGTCATGCGAGAAAGCGCATCTTTTACCCGAACTTCCACTGGTTGTTTCTGGTCCAGATATGCAGGCATTTGCTGAGCTTTTAACGGAGCAGCACCCATTATCAGAGCAATTGCTGCATAAATTAATTTTAATTTCATTATTAGGTTCTTTTATTCTTTCGTTGTTTTGATAAACAGTTCGTTACTTTTTAGTTTGTCCGAAGTTGCCTTCAGAGTAATATTTCCTTGATTAGGAGTTGATTGAATTACAACCAGACATTTTCCATAGAAAGCTTTGCGGAAATTAGCCTTAAAACTTTCGCCACTTATGGGGCTGCCATTATCCACTCCTACAATAGTTCCTGATCCTTTAAGATCAAAGTTAATCAGATTATTGGCATTAGGACAAAGGTTTCCATCCTTATCCCTTACTTCTACTGTTACAAAGCTAAGGTCTGTACCGTCGGCAGAAATCTGTGTCCTATCGGCAGACAGAACAATCTGAGCAGGATCACCGGCTGTTTTTATCTCTTTGCTGAGTACCACTTTACCAGCTTTGCGGGAAACAACCTTTATTGTTCCGGGAACAAACTTCAGGTGCCACATTACATGAAAGTCATCTTTGCCTTTTGTCTTTATGCCCTGTGACACTCCATTAAGGAAAAGTTCCACTTCATCGGCATGATTATAATAAGTCCAAACATCTACTGTCTCACCCAGCTTCCAGTTCCAGTGAGGGAAAACATGAAGAACGTCTTTGTCTGTCCATTCAGACTGATACATATAATAGACATCTTTAGGAAAACCGGCCAGATCTATAATCCCAAAATAGGAACTGCGGGCAGGCCACCAGTAAGGAGTAGGCTCTCCAAGGTAATCAAATCCGGTCCAAACGTACATTCCGCTAATGAAATCATTGTTCTTTACCAATCTCCAGGAATCCTCATGAGTAGTTCCCCAAGGCACATGACAATTGTCATATGAAGAACAGGAATAAGATTCGTCGTGAAAAGAAACATCCCAGCGAGAAGGCCAGATGTACATACTATCACTTGGCATGCGGTAATAACCTCGGGTCATCAATCCCGAAGTGGCTTCCGTTACGATAAAAGGTTTACCGGGAAAATTCCGGGGAACATCCTTAAAGTATGTTTCATGATAATTAAAACCAATAATATCCAACACTTTTGAGCGGAAAAGATGATTATTAGGGTCTGGTTCATTATTTCCGGCAGTGATTGGGCGTGTTGGGTCGAGTTCATTAACCATATCCCCCAATTTCTTGGCAAGCAAGGAATTAATACTCATGGAATCGCTATTATTTGCCAGTGCTTTTGGATCACGTTTAAAGTTAAGCAACAGATTTGCGGCCTGTATATCGAGCGTGTCCGCATCGGCATGTGTCCATTGTTCAAGCACTTCATTGCCAATACTCCACATAAAGATGGAAGGATGATTACGGTCACGAAGAATATGATCGGTAAGATCGCGCTCGTGCCACTCATTAAAATAGCGGGAATAATCGTGCGCTGTTTTTTTCTTTCGCCACATATCAAAAGATTCGTCCATAACTATAAAACCCATACGGTCGCACAAATCGAGCAACTCGGGAGCGGGAGGATTATGCGAACAACGAATTCCGTTGCAGCCCATATTTTTCAGAATTTCCAGCTGACGCTGAATGGCCCGTGTTTTACAGCCGCACCAAGACAGCCTAGATCGTGGTGCATACACACACCTTTATTTTAGTAGGAACGCCATTCAGGATAAATCCTTTCTGTGCATCAAAAGTAAAACTTCGGATTCCAAAAGGAGTTTCGTACTGATCTACTATTTTCCCGCCTACACTAATTTGAGAGACCACTTTATATAGGTAAGGATTCTGCAATGTCCAGAGTTCGGGCTTGGAGAGTTCGAGGTTTTGTTTTACCTCATATACCTTTCCTGCTGCAATTTTCACGGTGGAAACAGACTTTTTCACTTCCCCACCCTTACTATTTAGAATCATTGAACTAAGTTGAGCAATAACTTCGGTCTTAGAATCGTTTTTTACTTGAGTTGCAAGTGCAATGGTAGCCTCATTTTTAGAAACATTCGGAGTAGTAACGTAAGTTCCCCACTGATCAACATGCACAGGATCAGTAACGGTGAGCCACACATTACGGTAAATTCCACAACCCGAATACCAGCGTGAGTTTGGTTGCTCACTATTATCCACCCGAACTGCTATCACATTTTTTTGTCCAAGCTTGAGGTAAGGAGTCAGGTCATAGCGAAAAGAGATGTAGCCATAAGGACGTTTTCCCAAAGTAGTGCCGTTTATCCACACTTCAGCATCCATATATACTCCATCAAAATCGACAAAAACTTTTTTCCCTTTATCTTGAGGTTGTATAGTAAAGGATTTCCTATACCAGCCTACTCCGCCAGGCAAAGCTCCACCTCCACACCCAGAAGGATTATCTTTGCTAAACTCTCCTTCTATCGCCCAATCGTGAGGAAGATTTAAGCTGCGCCACGAATTATCTTTGAATCCGGGCGAGAAAGCCTCTGATACATCACCTAAATGAAAGGTCCAACCTTTATTAAAATCAGATATAACGCGGGATGTTATACCATAACCAGAAACGGGTAAAAGCATTAATAATGCAGATACTGCCGTGAGAATTAAATTATGTTTCTTCATATTTTTAAAGTTACAGGTCTCCTTTTTATGTCCTTGTACAGAACAATTCATTCTTCTGTACAGAAGAATGAATTGTTCTGTACAAAAGAATGCAATCTTTTGTACAAGATATTTTTAATTATTCGGGTTACAATTTTACTACAACTTTAGCCCCTTTATATTTTACCGCCTTACCTTTAATTTTCAAATCAAATGGTTGCGGATTAGACTTATCCACAAATATAACATTAAATGAGCGTTCTTTCAGCATTCCTTTAAATTCTCCTTTGCGATTGCCAATCATCAGAGATTTTGAGGCCTCATCGTATACGAATTCAATAGTAGCATATTTACCTTTCTCGTAATTGTAATTATCTCCCTCGTCTTCATATAATGTGAAAGAGCCATTTTGTCCGCCATAAACATATAAGGTAATATAGTCTGCTGGTTTTTCATTTGTGTATTGCATATTTGGACCATAAGGAATAATAGCTCCCTCGTGAGCAAAAAGAGGCATTTTTTCATAAGGGGCATTAACTTTCAAAGTTTGACCACCACGAACGTATTTACCGGTATAGAAATCATACCATCCCGTTGTCTCAGGAAAATAAACTTCACGAGAACGAGCTTCGTATTCATAAACCGGGCAAACCATCAGTGAAGGGCCAAACATGTATTGATCTCCTATATTGTTTACTTTGGAATCCTTTTCAAAATCCATAACCAAGGCACGCATTATTGTGTAGTCATTAAAATAAGTCATCCCCGCTAATGAATAAATGTAGGGCATCATATTATAGCGCAGCTTTGTATAATACACGATAGACTTATAAGCTGGATGATTTTCAGGAGCTATATTAAATACTTCACGGAAAGGAAACTCTCCATGTGCCCGGAACAAAGGGGCAAATGCACCAAACTGATACCAGCGGGTATTGAGTTCCCGCCACTCTTTCAAGTCTGCATTCTCTACACCTGTCTTATCAAACTCATGCTGTCCATTTACATATCTTTTCTCCGTACAAAATCCGCCAATATCCATTGTCCAATAAGGTACCCCAGACATTGAAAAATTAAGTCCTGCAGGAATTTGCGCCTTCATATCTTCCCAACGGGTGGCAATATCCCCACTCCATGTTGCGGTTGAATAACGTTGCAATCCAGCAAATCCCGAACGCGTTAAAAGGAAAACACGTTTATCAGGGTCTACTCCACGCTGCCCTTCATAAATTGCTTTGGCGTTCATCAGCGCATACGTATTAAAGTATTTGGTTGAAGGACCTAAAACTGTAGGACCACAGAGCTTTTTCCGGTAATCTATATCCGAATTAGAATATACATCCGGCTCAGAAGCATCCATCCACCATGCATCAATGCCTTTAGAATAAAGCTTCTCCTGCATCTGTTTCCAGAATAGTTTGCGTGCTCCTTCTGAATATGCATCATAGAATGAGCCCACATATCCCTTTCCAACCCAATCAAGTAAACTATCCTTTACAGCCTGCTTGTACATCCATCCGTTTTTATCAAATTCCTTATAATTATCCGTCGTTACATAGAATTTAGGCCAAACGGAAATCATTATCTTTGCATTCATCTGGTGAACAGAATCAATCATAGCCTTTGCATCCGGAAAACGTTTTAAATCAAAATCATGACTGCCCCAATCGGTTTCGGGCCAATAAAACCAGTCGAGTATAATATTATCAATAGGTATCTGACGTTTGCGGAATTCTTTCAATGCACCCAGCAATTCGTCCTGAGTTTTATAACGTTGACGGCTTTGCCAGTACCCCATTGCCCATTTAGGCATAACCTGTGATTTTCCAGTTAACTTTCGGTAGCCACTAATCACCTCATCCATATTCTTACCATTAATAAAATAGTAATCTATCTCATTGCCCATTTCACTGTAAATTGATAGTTTATTTTGTTCACTATCAGGAACAGGGCTCAGTGCTTTCAAAGCTAAGTAAGAGACTCCAAGATCCGGCTTCCATTCAATACGAACAGGTACACGCTTACCTTTTTCCAGCTTAGCAGTAAACTTATAGCAATTAGGATTCCATGCAGTACGCCAACGCTCCGGAACAACCTTTTCGTTATTGATATAAACTTCCGTATAACCAGCATAATATAACCAGAAACGATAAACTCCGCTTTGATCTGCTCCCAGTTCACCAGAATAGGTTACTTTGGCACCATCTAGCGGAAAATTCTTCGGCAGATTTTTAATTGTCTTCAAATCTTCATAATCAATAGTAGATTCTGTGCGGATAACAGTTGCTTTTCCGGTTCTGGAATCAGGAATATATGTAGCAGTTAAGCCACCTTCTTTGCCATTTACATCGTAAAGTTTAAACTGATTAAGCTGATCATACTCACGATCATCACCAAATTTACTCAAAGAGTAGTTATCCCAAAGAATACCATAGTTCTTATTTGAGAGAACAAAGGGCACAGATACTTTAGTGTTATATTGAAAGAGAGATTCATTCTTTCCTTTATAATTAAACTCATCAGATTGGTGTTGTCCTAGTCCGTAGAAAGCTTCATCATCGGGAGATTCAAAAATCTGACGCATTGTGTAGCCTTTAGTTCCCTCCACTTCAATAGGAGTGAAAGATTTCCCACCACCTTTATTTTCTCTAAGAATAGAATTCCCCTTAGTATCAGTAAAGCTCACTTCACCGGTTTTCAAATTAACAAAAGCTTTTAAAGAAGCGGTAGAAAGTACTACAGCATTATTCTTTTCTTCTACTGAAAAAGGAGTTTTATTACCTATTTGAGGTACAATAATCAGGCTATTCTCATCAGAGAACTTATCTTCGGGCGTAGCCGATACATGAATTACTTTATCATTCACTACCTGTAGCCTAACCAACCTCACATCAGAGCTCTGCTCTTTCTTTAAATCTACAATAAGCCCACTTGCAGTCTTTTCATATCCTGGTTTGGCACAAGACATAAACAGCAATCCAGCCAACAAATAAATAGATGTCTTTCTCATCGTTCAATCAATATTTTAATTCGTTTCTATCAATGTTGTAAAATTACTATATTATTAAATAACAAACCCTATCCATTTGTTTTCTTAGCGTATGCCTTTTGATAGTCAAGGGTATCTTTTTGTTTCTTCATGGGGTACCATTTGTTACATAGCTAAACAAAAGGCTAAACTTTCTTAATTCCACTATCAGTTTTACAGAAATATATTTGGGTATACGGAAGAATTTGACTTTATTTGCAAGGTATAACATAAAAAGAATAATGAACATGATAAACACTTCTATGCCTCACAATAACCTTTCTGGGCTTAAACGTGAGGACTTCAAAAAAACAATAAACGGTAAATCCACAGATTTATTTATTCTCAAAAACGACAATGGCATGGAAATAGCAGTGACCAATTATGGTGCTACTACGCTTGCCATCATGGTTCCTGACAAAAACGGAAACTACTCAAATGTTATTTTGGGACATGACAGCATAGATAATGTAATAAACAGTCCTGAACCTTTTCTAAGCACCACTATCGGACGATATGGCAATAGAATTGCTAAAGGCAAATTCACCTTATACGGCAAAGAATATACTCTTGCCACAAACAATGGTCCCAACTCTCTGCATGGAGGACCAAAAGGTTTTCATGCTGTAATATGGGATGCAAAACAAGAAAACGAGCATGCACTGGAACTGAAATATACAGCGCAGGATGGCGAAGAAGGATTCCCGGGAAAGCTGGATGTTATTATGACTTATTCATTAACCAATGCAAATGAGTTCTTAATAAGTTATAAAGCAATAACAGACAAAACTACCATCGTTAATCTAACTAATCACGGCTTTTTTAATCTAGCCGGCATAGCCAACCCCACTCCCACTGTCCTCAACAATATCCTTACTATTAACGCTGACTACTATATTCCTATTGATGATGTATGTATTCCTTTTGGCGAAATAGCTAAAGTAGAGGGAACTCCACTGGATTTCAGAACTCCTCATGCTGTAGGCGAACGCATTAATGAAAAACATATACAAATAGAAAACGGAGCAGGATACGATCATTGCTTTGTTTTAAAGAAGGAAGAAGCCGGACAACTTAGCTTTGCTGTGAAATGTATTGAGCCAAATAGCGGACGTTTTATGGAAGTATATACAACCGAACCAGGCGTACAACTTTATTCAGGTAACTGGCTGAATGGCTTCAGTGGAGCTCACGGAGCTACCTTCCCAGCAAGAAGTGCTATATGCTTTGAAGCACAACTTTTCCCCGATTCACCCAACAATGCTCATTTCCCATCTGCAATTCTGCATCCAGGAAAAGAATACCAACAAGTGACTATTTATAAGTTCGGAGTAGAGAAATAACAAAGAGTAAATAAAACAAACCTAATTTATAACAAAAACAATTTAAATTTAATTACCATGGCTGAAAAAGAGCAACAAAGCTACCTAGGACCATTTATAACGCTGGTCTTCTTATTCTTTATCGTCGGATTTTTAACAACAGCAAACGGTCAGTTTCAAGGTCCATTAAAAGCTGCATTTTTGAATGATGCCGGAGCTTTAAAAAACACTTTTGCAACACTTATTTCATTTTCTTGGTTTTTAGCATATCCACTAACAGGAGGAATTGGCTCAGCATGGGTTACAAAATATGGATATAAAGGCACATTGGTACGTGCACTATTAGTCATGATCGTTGGTTTAGGAATCTTTTTCTCATCATCATGGTATACTGTACAATTCCCTGATTCAAGTGTAAAGATCGCATCTGCAACTGTTCCAATGGGATACTTTATTTTCTTATTGGGATCATTTGTTGTTGGTTCTGCCGCTACAATCCTACAGGTCGTAATTAATCCATATTTAACAGCATGTTATGTTAAAGGCACACAAGCCGTTCAACGTTTAAATATTGGTGGCTCATCAAACTCTATTGGTACAACTTTTGCGCCTTTCTTTGTAACAGGTATCGTATTTGGTGGTTTATCGATGGAAGATGTTCAACCAAGCCAGCTAATGGTACCATTCGTTGCATTGATGGTGGTAATAGCTATTATCGTGGGCGTTCTTTCAAAACTTTCTTTACCTGATATTCAAGGAACAAAAACGGAAGTTGGTGAAAAGCTAGAAAAAAGTGTATGGTCTTTTAGCCATTTAACATTAGGCGTTATTGCTATTTTCTTCTACGTTGGAGTTGAAGTAGCTATTGGTGCTAATATCAATCTTTATGCAATTGAAACTCAGGGAAAAGCAGGATTATCATTCTTTGGAATGGATTCAGTTGGAATCTTTGGTATTAAATTTGCAATCCCTGCCCTTATGGCAACATTGTATTGGGGAGGCATGCTTATAGGTCGTCTGGTTTCAAGTTCATTAAGCAGCGTATCCCCACGCGCTCAGCTTGCTGTTACTTCTATTCTTGCAGCATGTTTTGCTGTAGCTTCAATGATTACCGATAATCCTTGGTTACTTGCAGCAGTTGGTTTATTCCACTCTGTAATGTGGGGCGCTATCTTTACATTATCAGTTGACAAACTTGGTAAATATACATCAAAAGCATCAGGTGTTTTCATGATTGGTGTTGTTGGTGGAGCTATCATACCACTTTTACAAGGTATGCTTGCTGACGCATTAGGCGGATGGAGAATGACTTGGTTTGTGGTTATTTTAGGAGAATTATTTATTCTATATTACGCTTTACTTGGATCTAAAATTAAGCAATCAGCAGAATAATATAAATAATAATCTAAGTCTCTTCCTCAGGGAAGGGACTTAAATATGTTACTTTAATACATAAAACACATTATGGATATTGAATATGTAAGAAGTCGCTTTGCAAAGCACTTTGATGGAGCAGTAGGCTCAGTATACGCTTCTCCGGGACGCGTCAATCTTATCGGAGAACACACAGACTACAACGGCGGATTCGTATTTCCGGGAGCTATCGACAAAGGAATGATGGCTGAAATCAAAATCAATGGAACAGAAAAAGTAAGAGCTTATTCTATTGACTTGAAAGATTATGTTGAATTCGGATTGAACGAAGAAGATGCTCCACACGCTAGTTGGGCTAGATATATTTTTGGTATTTGCCGCGAAATGATCAAAAGAGGCGCCAAAATTCATGGATTTGATACTGCTTTTGCAGGCGACGTGCCTCTGGGTGCCGGAATGTCTTCATCAGCAGCATTAGAAAGCACTTACGCTTTTGCTTTGAACGAAATGTTCAACTGTAATATCGATAAATTTGAATTGGCTAAAATTGGTCAGGCAACAGAACATAATTATTGCGGTGTTAACTGCGGTATTATGGATCAGTTTGCTTCCGTATTTGGTAAAGCAGGTAGTTTAATTCGTTTAGATTGCCGTTCTTTGGAATACAAATACTACCCATTTAACCCAACCGGATATAAAGTAGTATTACTAGACTCAGTTGTTAAGCATGAACTTGCTTCATCTGCATATAACAAACGCCGTCAATCTTGCGAAACAGTTGTAGCTGCTATTAAAAAGAATCACCCAAAGGTGGAATTCCTTCGTGATTGCACAATGGAGATGCTCCAGGCTGTAAAAGCAGATGTAACTGAAGAAGATTACATGCGTGCTGAATATGTTATTGAAGAAATACAACGTGTACTTGACGTTTGCGATGCCTTGGAAAAAGGAGATTACGAAACTGTAGGTGAAAAGATGTATGGCACTCACCACGGTATGAGTAAACTTTATGAAGTTAGCTGTGAAGAGCTCGATTTCCTGAATGATTGCGCTAAAAAGAATGGTGTGAGGGGTTCACGCGTTATGGGTGGCGGATTTGGTGGATGCACTATCAATTTAGTAAAAGAAGAACTTTATGATG
>Ga0183099_1000231_pt1 | contig 47362 bp, 41 predicted proteins | sample Biomet1_FD_127788 | JGI IMG/M metagenome (GOLD analysis project Ga0183099, IMG submission 127788) | Microbial communities from bioreactor (seeded with anoxic lake sediment) at LBNL, California, USA - Biofuel metagenome 1 | ecosystem: Engineered > Bioreactor > Anaerobic > Unclassified ... | reverse complement strand
GTTCTGTATAGAAACATTTTTTTACATCTTTGGCGAACCAAAGGTGCAGAAATCATTTTTCCATGTCCCGTATTTGTCCGAGTTTAAATAATTCGAAAACTCGGAACACCTTGTTTAAAAGGGTTCCGAGATAATTTAGTTGCGGAGGCAAGACTCGAACATGCGACCTCCAGGTTATGAGCCTGGCGAGCTACCAACTGCTCCACTCCGCGATATTAACCAATTGAAAATCAAGAGCTTCGAAATGTTTGTTATCCTATGTTCTTGTTTTGTGAGTGCAAAGGTATCACTAATTTTTGAGACCACCAAATATTTATATGACTTTTTTTAAAATAAGTTTAATAATTACATATTATGTTTGTTATCTAAAATAAATATCCTACATTTGCACATGTTAAATATGATGTGCAATTAAAATAAGATAGGAACATATATGTCAATCTCAAGAACAAGGCAGAAGCTTGTCGACGTAGCAAGACTTCTTTTTGCCAAAAATGGTATTGCCAATACAACGATGAATGACATTGCCGTTGCTTCAGGTAAGGGACGCAGAACTCTTTACACGTATTTCAGTAGAAAGGAAGACGTGTATTCTGCTGTTATAGAATCAGAATTGGAACGCCTTTCTGATAGATTAGATGAAGTGGCAAGTATGAAGATACGTCCCCAAGATAAAATAATTGAACTTATTTATACACATCTTAGTATGATACGTGAGACGGTTGTCAGAAATGGTAATCTGCGTGCGGAGTTTTTTCGTAATATTTGGATGGTAGAGAAGGTGAGGAAAAATTTTGATGAGGACGAGATTGAACTATTCCGTAAGGTTTATGCAGAAGGCAAGACCGATGGAGAGTTTGATATTGATGATGTGGATTTAGTTGCAGACATCACTCATTATTGTATAAAGGGACTTGAAGTTCCGTTTATATATGGTCGTCTAGGACATGGATTGACCGAGGAAACCAGTAAACCATTGGTGGCAAAGGTCGTTTATGGTGCATTGGGGAAATCTATTAGCAGATAATTTTTTAATATATAACATTTAACAAATTAGAAAAATGGGATTATTAACAGGTAAGACAGCCCTTATTACAGGTGCTGGACGCGGCATTGGTAAGGCTATTGCCATGAAGTTTGCCGAAGAAGGAGCAAACATTGCATTCACAGATCTATTTATAGATGAAGAGCATGGTGGTCTGGCAACAGAGCGCGAAATTGCATCTCTTGGCGTTAAGGCAAAGGGATATGCAAGTAATGCTGCTGATTTCAAGCAGACAGAAGAAGTTGTAGCTAAGGTTAAGGAAGAGTTTGGCTCTGTAGATATTTTAGTAAACAATGCTGGTATCACAAAGGACGGTCTTATGTTGCGTATGACTGAACAGCAGTGGGATGCAGTTATTACAGTTAACTTGAAGAGTGCATTTAACTTTATCCACGCTTGTGTTCCAGTAATGATGCGTCAACGTGGTGGTTCTATAATCAATATGGCATCTGTTGTTGGTGTACATGGTAATGCTGGTCAGGCTAACTATGCTGCTTCAAAAGCTGGTCTTATTGCATTGGCAAAGAGTATCGGTCAGGAAATGGGACCTAAGGGTATCCGTGCAAACGCCATTGCTCCAGGTTTCATAGATACAGCAATGACACAGGCTTTGCCTGACGATATCCGTAAGGAATGGATTAGTAAGATTCCTCTTCGTCGTGGTGGTAACGTTACTGATATCGCAAACACTGCAGTTTATTTGGCTTCAGACCTTTCTAGCTATGTTTCTGGTCAGGTTATCCAGGTAGATGGTGGTATGAACATGTAATCAATAAGTAGAAAGAATTTGATTCCAGTTTACGAAGATAATCATATAATCATTGTCTATAAGAGCAGTGGCGAAATCGTGCAAGGTGATAAAACCGGAGATGAGCCATTGTCTGAGACAGTGAAGAAATATATAAAGGAGAAGTACCAAAAGCCGGGAAATGTTTTTCTCGGCGTGGTACATCGCCTTGATCGTCCTGTTTCGGGACTTGTTGTCTTTGCAAAGACATCAAAATCACTTACACGTTTGAATCAAATGTTTCGTGATGGTGAAGTGCATAAGACATATTGGGCAATAACAAAGGATGCTCCAAAGGAGTCAGAAGGTATGCTAACGGATTGGCTTGTAAGAAATGAAAAGCAGAATAAAAGTTATGTATACAATCATGAGGTTCCAAATTCAAAAAAAGCAATCTTGCAATATAAGGTAATTGCCCATACCGATAATTATAATTTGCTAGAGATAAATCTTATGACAGGTCGTCATCATCAGATACGTTGCCAATTGGCAAATATGGGATGTCCGATAAAAGGAGATTTGAAGTATGGTGCAAAGAGAAGTAATCCAGATGGAAGTATATCTTTATTGTCACATCATGTTGAGTTCGCTCATCCAGTGTCAAAAGAACTTATTTCTATTGATTCACCAGTTCCTGATGACAATTTATGGAAAGCTTTGGGTGAATCAGTATAAGTTTTGTCGGTAAAATTTGCACAATTCGCTTTTTTATTATATTTTCGCAGTTAGTTATTTATTAAGTGCGACAAGAAATATTATGCTAATCTTATTGTTGACATAATTTGATGCCTATGAGGAAGTATGTAAAATGGGGTGTCGGGATAATAGGTACGCCATTTATATTGTTTGCCATCTTGGCAATATTGTTTTATTTCCCTCCATTTCAAAAATGGGCAGTAAAGCAAGTAACTGCATACGCCTCAGAAAAGACAAAGACTGAAATAACTATTAACCATGTAAATCTTGAATTTCCATTAAATCTTGGTATTGAAGGTGTGAAGGTTCTTCAACAGAATGATTCCATGCCGCAGATAAAGGATACCGTTGCCGATATAAAGAAAGTAGTAGCCAATGTAAAACTCATTCCTCTTTTCAGTAAGAAAATAGATATAGACGAGTTGAGTTTTAACGACATGAAAGTGAATACAACTAATTTTATTCACGAAGCACGTGTGAAAGGTACTATCGCACGAATGGACTTGGTGTCACACTGTATTGACTTAGGTGCTGAACATGTAAATATCGATAAGGCAAATCTTAAGAATGCAGTACTTGATGTGGCATTAAGTGATACCGTACCCAAGGATACAACAAAGAAATCAAATTTTTGGAAAATCAATGTTCACAGGTTGAACGTAGAGAAGACAGACTTGACAGTTCATATGCCAGGGGATACTCTTCAGGTTCGGGCTTATCTTGGTAAATCTATCACAGAAGGTGGTTATTTTGATTTATATAGAGGATCTTATAAAATAAAAAGTTTCGATTGGAAAGACGGTAGATTAAAATATGATAACAATTTTAAGATACATTCCAAAGGATTTGATTATAACCATTTCAGCCTTAACAACATTGCTATAGGCATAGAAAATCTTTCATATCTCGCCCCGAATTTGAGGATGAAATTACGTGAATGTAGTTTCACAGAGAAAAGCGGTATGGCCGTTGGCGCTTTATCAGGCAAAATACACCTTGACTCAAATAGAATATTTTTGCAGAATCTTTATTTCAAAACTCCACAATCATATCTTCGTGCACAGATGTCATTAGATTTGAATGCATTTGCAAAAGACAATCCTGAAAAATTTTATGTTGCTTTAAATGGAAGTCTAGGAAAGTATGATTTAATGCGTTTCATGGGTAATATGCCGTCAGCGTTTAGAAAGCAATGGCCGAATTATCCTTTAACTATTTCAGGCACAGCCACTGGTAATATGAAATCAATGAGCTTCTCAAGACTAGCTGTAAAGTTGCCTACGGCGTTCAAGTTTGATGCAAAAGGTTTTGTATCGAACATAGACAATATAAAGAAACTTAGCGGAAGCGTGAATATAAAAGCACATACATATAATTTGGGCTTTGTAAAGTCATTGCTTTCTAAAGAAATAAGTCGCAATATAAGAATACCAAATGGGATTTATGTTGATGGCGCTTTTAAGTTTAACGGAAACAGATATGCGGCAAACTTCATTGCAAAGGAAGGTAAGGGGGATGTGAGAGCCGTTGCTGATTTCGATGCCGATAGAATGGCATATAATGCAACAATAAATGCTTCAAATTTGCAGTTGCAACATTTCGTTCCAAATTATGGTTTGAATCCTTTTACTGGTTATGTAGCGTTGAAAGGAAAAGGCTTTGACTTTACTTCTTCGCGTACAATGATTGTTGCAAGGTCCAGAATAAGCAAATTCAATTATGGTGGTTATAATCTTGATCGTATCAACGCAAATATAAAATTACAGAATGGTGTTGCCAATGCCTCTATAAATAGTCTGAATCCTTTGTTAAAGGGAACTATAAACCTCAGTGCATTAGTACATAAGAAAACAGTCAAGGCTACGCTTGTCTGCGATTTGGCTAATGCTGATTTGTATAACCTTAAACTTACAAAATCACCTTTGTCTGCATCTATATGTGCCCATCTGGATATAGAGTCTGATCTGAATAAATATTATAAGGTGAATGGAATGGTTAATGACTTGGCTATTAATGACAATAAGAAGTTTTATAAATCAGATGCCATTGCTGTAGATATATTTTTACGTAGTGACACGACACATGCAATTATAAACAGTGGTGATTTCAATATTGGTGTAGATTCCAAAGGTGGTTATAAACGATTATTGAGTCAAGGACAAAGTATCGTAAAGGAGATTCAGCGTCAACTTAAAGACCGAGTTATCAATCAGGTTATGTTGCGTAGAAAGTTGCCTGATGCAAGCATCACATTCTCAAGCGGTAAAGATAATTTCTTGGTCTATCTTCTTAATAAATATGGTTATTGTTTCTCAAGAGCCAATGTTGATATGCATTCTTCTCACATTGCGGGTCTTACGGGAAATTTAAGCATAGATTCTTTGGTTATGGATAGTGTCCTACTTGACACTGTAAAATTCAACATAAAGTCGGATAATGATAAGTTTGTTTATCGGGCTGAAGTTATCAATAATCATAGAAATCCACAATATGTGTTTCGTGCTATTTTAGACGGAGAATTAAATGAACATGGTTCTTCTTTGAAGGCAAAACTGTATGATGCCAAAGATAAATTGGGAATACAACTAGGACTGTTGGCTACAATGGAACAACATGGAATACGCATGAGTATATTGGGGGATAATCTTATACTTGGTTATAAGACATTTAATGCCAACGATGATAATTATGTATTCTTAGGGGATGACAGACGATTGTCGGCTAAGCTTCAGCTGAAGTCTGATGACGGAATGGGAGTCCAGTTGTTTACGGATGACGGAAACAAGGAAGCACTTCAAGACCTAACAGTATCATTGCACCAATTTAAACTTCATGATATTCTTTCTGTTTTACCTTATACACCTGATGTATCGGGAGTTTTGAACGGAGATTATCACTTTATACAGACTAAAGACGAGAAATCTATATCAACAAATATGACAGTGGACAAAATGATATATGAGAATTGTCCAATGGGAGATATAGGAGCAGAGTTTGTATATATGCCAAAGAAGGACGGTTCACATTATGTTGATGGTATACTCTCACAAAATGGATTGAAAATAGCAACCGTTAAAGGAACATACAACTCGGAAGGAGCTGGAAATATTAATGCAAACTTAGGATTTGACCGTACACCAATGGAAGTGCTCAATGGTTTTATCCCAAATCAGATTATCGGCTTCAAAGGATATGCTGAAGGCACTCTGAGTATGAATGGAACTTTAGCAAAACCAAATATGAATGGAGAAGTTTATCTTGATTCTGCATATCTGGTAAGTCAGCCTTATGGTATTGAGATGCGTTTTGATAATGACCCAGTTACAATAAGCGGAAGTAAATTGCTGTTTGAGAATTTCCAGATGTATGCACATAATGATAGTCCGTTGACAATGGCTGGATACCTTGATTTCTCTGATTTAAGCAACATGGAAATGGACGTGAAAATGAGAGCATCTAATTTAGAGATTATAAATTATAAGGAAAACTTACGTTCGGAAGTTTTTGGAAAGGCATTTATCAATTTCTATGGAAGGATGCATGGACATTTGGACAATTTACAGATGAGGGGAAAACTTGATGTGCTTGGAGCTACAGACATGACCTATATCTTAAGAGATTCACCAATCACGACGGATAATCAATTAGACGGGTTAGTTAAGTTTACAGACTTTAAAAATTCTAAAACTCAGACTGTCAACCGTCCTTCATTAACAGGTTTCAATATGGATTTATCTATGAATATCAACAAAAGTGCTCATATACTTTGTGCGCTCAATGCTGATAAATCAAACTATGTAGACCTTATTGGAGGTGGTGATTTGAGGATGCAATACAATACAGTTGATAATCTGCGCGTTACAGGAAGATATACATTGAATAATGGTGAGATGAAGTATTCTTTGCCAATAATTCCACTAAAGACATTTAATATACAAGACGGAAGTTATATAGAGTTTAATGGTGATCCGATAAATCCTAAACTTAATATCACTGCCACAGAAACAAACAAGGCTACCGTATCTTCTGACGGTGGTACAGGCAAAACTGTTTCTTTTGAATGTGGCGTGAAGATTACGAAGACGTTGAAGGATATGGGTTTGGAATTCATCATAAAATCGCCAGAGGATATGGCTGTAAACAATCAGCTAAATACGATGAGTGTTGAGGAACGTGGAAAGATCGCTGTTACAATGCTTACTACTGGTATGTATCTTGCCGATGGAAATACAAGCGGATTCTCAATGAACTCCGCATTAAGTGCATTCCTGCAAAGTCAGATCAATGGCCTAGCTGGTAACGCTTTGAAAACATTAGACTTAAGCTTTGGTATGGATAATGCGATGAATGCCAGTGGAAGTCAGCATACAGACTATTCATTCAAGTTTGCAAAGAGAATTTGGAACAACCGTCTTAGAATTATTGTTGGCGGTAAGTTCTCTACAGGACAAGATGTGGCAAATCAGAATCAGTCATTCTTTAGTAATGTATCTTTCGAATATCGTTTGAATGAGGCTTCAACACAATATTTGAAATTATTCTATGATCGTGATAGTTACGACTGGTTGGAAGGAGATGTAGGACAGTATGGAGCTGGTTTTATATGGCGTCGCAAGGTGCAGCATTTTAGTGATCTGTTCCGTTTTAAGGATGCTGAACCTTCTATTCCTGTGGTTGTTGATAAAAATAATGCAGTAAAGCAAAAATAAATATGATATCAAAAATATATAATTACATATTGTTTATTTGCGGTTTAGCGCTGCTTTCAGCTTGTTCCACTACGGATAAGGTGCCAGAAGGTGACCAACTGTATGTAGGACTGACAAAGATAAAATACACTAATTATGAGAGTAATTCTCATTTCAATTTCACCCGTAATGAACTTGATGCTGCTCTAGCATGTGCTCCAAATGGTGCATTGTTTGGTAGCTCATATTATCGCACTCCGTTTCCTTATGGTCTTTGGGTGTGGAATGCTTTTTCTAAATCAGAAGGACCTGTTGGTAAATGGATTGCAAAATCATTTGGTAAGGCTCCTGTTTTGATGAGTTGGGTAAATCCAGCTTTGCGGGCATCAGTTGCTCAATCTGTACTTAAATCACATGGATATTTTAATGGTAGTGTGAATTACAATACAATAACGATGAGTAATCCAAAGAAAGCCAAGATAGGTTATGAAATTGACTTGGGACATCTATACACGATAGATAGTGTGGTTTATGAAAAGTTCCCAGAAGGTGCTGATAGTTTGTTGAAAAAGACATTATCCGATGCTGTTATACATAAGGGAGATGCTTTTGATGTGTCTACATTGGATGCAGAAAGGACACGTGTGAATGTGTTGTTTCGTAATAACGGATATTATTATTATCAGCCAGGTTATGCCTCTTATCTTGCAGATACGCTTTCTGTTCCTGGTAAAGTTCAGATGAAATTTCAACTTGCAGAAAAAATTCCAGAAAAGGCAAAGCGTAAATGGTATATAGGAAGAGTGGACTTGCAGTTGCGTAAGCAAATGATGGAACAACTCAATGACTCGTTGATGCATCGTAATTTTACGGTTCATTTCAACGGACGTCATTCCCCGATACGTCCAAGAGTTATTATGCGCGATTTAAAACTTAGACCCAAAAATATATATAGTTATGATAATTATCTAGAATCTTTAAATAGAATTTCTGGTAATGGGCTGTTTAGTATAGTTGATTTTCAATTTGCTCCACGTGATACATCTGCTACATGCGATACATTAGACTTGGCTTTGAATTGTGTCTTTGACAAACCTTATGATTTCTATGTTGAGACAAATTATACAGGTAGGACAAGTGGAAGAATGGGACCAGGACTTATTGTCGGTTTTACAAAGCGAAACGCTTTCCGTGGTGGAGAAAAGCTTGATATAAACGTAAAAGGATCTTATGAATGGCAGTCTGGACATACAGCCAGTGGTACTAGTGATAACATAAATTCTTATGAATATGGTGGTGATGCCTCTCTGGAGTTTCCAAGACTTATAATGCCTTTTATGCAGCGTCGTAGATTTTTCATGACTCCGTCTACCTTATTAAAGGCTTCTACAGATATTATCAATCGTGCAGGATATTTTAAGCGCCATGTTGCATCAGGCGAGTTAACATATACTTTCCAGACAAGTAAGAATTCTATGCATCAGTTCAGTCCTATTATACTTGAGTATGAGTATATGTCTTCACATACTGCTAAATTTGACTCTGTAATGAAGACAAGTCCTTATCTTCAAGTGTCAATGAAGAATCAGTTTATTCCTAAAATGAGATACAGTTATATCTACACTAGTGACAAAACATACAGAAATCCAATATGGTGGCAGACTACAATCAGTGAGGCTGCTAATATCCTATCATTGGGCTATGCAATTGCAGGAAAGTCATGGGGGGAGAAAGATAAAAAGCTGTTTAAGAATCCTTATGCTCAATATGTGAAAATAGAAACAGAATTCAGAAAGACGTGGCGATTGGCAGAGCATTCAAATCTTGTAGCTCATTTTGACCTAGGTGCAATATGGGCTTATGGTAATTCAGACATGGCACCTTGGAGTGAACAATTCTATGTTGGTGGTGCAAATAGTGTGCGTGCCTTTACTGTAAGAAGTGTGGGACCAGGATCTTATTATCCTACAGCAAAAACTTACTCTTATCTAGACCAGACTGGAGATATCAAGTTTCTTGCTAATCTGGAATATCGTCCACATCTTTTAGGTAATCTCTATGGTGCAGTGTTCTTGGATGCAGGAAACGTTTGGACGATGCATGATAGTAGTGACCGTCCAGGAGGAAAGTTTAAATTAAATAATGCTGTTAAGGAAATGGCAGTGGGTACAGGTGTTGGATTAAGATATGACTTGGATTTTTTTGTGATTAGAGTAGACTGGGGAGTAGGTCTGCACCTTCCATATAAAAGTGGATTTTATAATCTGCCTAATTTCAAGGACAGTCAAAGTCTGCATTTCGCAATCGGAATGCCTTTCTAGTTATGTAAAAATAAAGGTCCTTTGTTAATAAATGGGCTAGTTCTACCTGAAAAAGTTTTTTTAATGCCACTAATGTTATAATGTCACAAACCCTTTTTTTATAGGGCTTCAGCCAGTGACATTATCGGGTCAAAAGTGGCATTAAGCCCTAAAGTACACCTGCTTTTTGCGTTTTTTTCGCAATTATGCTATTTGAATAATACATTTTTGTGCTTATGGAGTTTTATTAAGCATAAAGGCAAGCTTCTTGAACTGCATGAATAATTCAAAATATCTACTCATGCCTATATAAAAATGAGAGAATGAATTTGAAGGATGCAAATATATTTAGAGACTGAGCGCACAAACGATTACCCAAATTTTCGCAACTTCTGTGTAATTCGATTACCTCAGTACGTGTGTAATCCGATTACCCAACGTAGGTAATCGGGTTACACAACGTAGGTAATCCAATTGCTTACGTTAGGCAATTGAATTACCTAACGTGAAAAAGAAGATTACTCAACGCTGGTAAAGGAATAATTAATCAATAAAACTAACAGAATAAGGTTGATGACAAATACCACTATTTATGGAGATGATTACTGAGATAATAATTAGCCATATTGCGAAGTATTGCGCACCTGATGACGAGTACAGACCATCATAAACGAAAAAGTATCTATGCATGTATTGCATATTTGGTAATAAATCGCTAAAAATAGGTGTGATTTGCTGTTTAATGTCACTTTCGCCCCGATAATGTCACTTAATGTCACTGGCTGAAGCCCGATAAACAAAGGGTTTGTGACATTGTGACATTAGTGACATTAAAAAAACTTTTTCTGGTAAGGCCAAGCCCATTTATGAATGATATTACCCTAAATAGACTAAGAACCCTAAATAATCAGTTACAGCATAAAAAAAAATGTTATGTTGATTAAAAAGTGTGGCGATACTTATTCATTCTCAGTATTATTTGTTAAATTTGCAATTCAAATTAAAGTACGATTCAAATTAAAGCACAATAAAAATATTATTTATGAAACCTACATTGTTACTTTTAGCTGCCGGCATGGGCAGTCGTTATGGTGGTCTTAAGCAATTAGATGGTCTGGGTCCAAACGAAGAAACCATTATGGACTATTCTATTTATGATGCTATTCAGTCAGGATTCGGTAAAATCGTATTTGTTATCCGTAGAGATTTCGAAAATGAATTCCGTACAAAGGTACTTTCTAAGTATGAAGGTCATGTACCTGTAGAATTGGTATTCCAGGGTATTGATAGTCTTCCTGAAGGATTCTCTGTACCAGAAGGTCGTGAGAAACCATGGGGAACCAACCATGCCGTACTTATGGCAAAAGATGTTATCAAAGAACCATTCTGTGTTATCAACTGTGATGATTTCTATAACCGTGACTGTTTCAAGGTAATTGGTAAGTTTTTGGCAGATCTTCCAGAAGGAAGCAAGAATACATATGCTATGGTTGGCTTCAGAGTAGGTAACACTCTTTCTGATAACGGAACCGTAGCTCGTGGAATTTGTTCAAAAGATGCTAATGAAAATCTTACAACTGTTGTTGAGCGTACTGAAATTATGCGTGTAGACGGTAAGGTTTCTTACAAAGATGAAGATGATAAGTGGGTTGCAGTAGAGGATAATACTCCGGTATCAATGAATGTATGGGGTTTCACTCCAGACTATTTCGAACATAGCGAGGCTTATTTCAAGGAGTTCCTTTCTGATCCAAAGAATATGGAAAATCTTAAGGCTGAGTTCTTTATTCCATTGATGGTAAACAAACTTATCAACGAAAATACTGCTACAGTAAAGGTTCTTGATACAACAAGTAAATGGTTTGGTGTTACTTATTCTGCAGATCGTCAGAGCGTAGTAGACAAGATTCAAACTCTTGTAAACGATAACGTATATCCAAATAAAATATTTTAAATTTGTAGTTGGGTAGAAAATACAAACTATTCATTATAAAATATAGTATTGGTCAGGAATGATTGCGGTATATTTATTTATTGCATCAATTCTGACCAATTTTTGTTTCCATCATATTAGGTTTCATCTAATTTTATTACCTTTGCAATCATTATGCAGATAGATATTATAACAGAGAAAGAAATCGCTGAATTGAAAACTCTTATTAGCGATGCAAATAAAATCATACTTGTTGGGCACAAAAGTCCTGACGGTGATGCAATAGGTGCTTGTCTTGGTTTTGCAGAATATTTGCGTCAGCAGGGCAAAAGTCCGTCTGTGTTTGTTCCTGATGCATATCCTGATTTTTTAAAGTGGTTGCCTGGTACAGAGAAAATAGTAAGATACGATAAGCATAAAGTTGAAATAGATGCTGCTTTTAAGAATGCAGACTTGATATTTTTTCTAGACTTTAACGATGCTGCAAGACTTGAAGATATGCAAGAGAGTATAGATGCATCTTCTGCAAAAAAAGTGGTTGTAGACCATCATCTTAATCCTGTCATTGATTCAGTTATAACTATTTCACACCCTGAAGCATGCAGTACATGTGAATTGGTGTTTCGTATTATCTATCAACTCTCAGGAATTGAAAATATGACGCGCAAGATAGCAGTCCCAATATATTGTGGAATGATGACTGATACAGGAGGCTTTACTTATAATTCAGCACGTCCAGAAATATATTCTATTATAGGGCTTCTTCTCACTGTGGGAATAGATAAGGATAAAATATATCGTAATGTATTCAATAATTATAGCCCGTGGGCAATCAAGTTACGTGGTTATTTGATGAGTCAGAAATTGAATGTCCTTGATGAATATCATGCATCTTATTTCACAGTTAGTAGACAAGATATGAAAAATTATCACTTCATAAAAGGTGATTTAGAAGGTCTTGTCAATGAACCGTTGCGTATAAAGGGACATAAGTTTTCAATATCACTTCGTGAGGACGATCGTCACGATAATACTGTTCTTGTGAGTTTACGTTCTGTTGATGATTTTCCATGTAATAAGGTTTCTGAAGAATTTTTCAATGGGGGAGGACATCTTAATGCAAGTGGAGGTAAACTGCATTGCAGTCTTGCAGAGGCAGAAACAATAGCCCGCAATGCTATAATCAAATTTGGTGATATGTTGAAAGCTTAAAAATTGGGAAATATAAATAAAAACTCTCATTATAACCTTTCTATATGTTAGCTTTTTAGTATCTTTGCATCAAAATGATAAGATAAGTCGCACTTTTGCATTATCTTTGCCATTATAATTTATAAATTTAACGATGAAGAAAACTTTATTTACACTTCTCGCTTTGATTGGTATAATGATTTTCGGTTCATGTAGCAATACGGAAACTTATGCTGATAAGAAGAAAAAGGAACGCTCGGCAATCAACCAATTCATAGCTGATTCTGCCGTTAATGTAATTTCGGAAGCAACTTTTTTTGCGCAGGATTCTACAACAAATGTTAGTAGAAATGAATATGTGCTATTTAATAGTTCTGGCGTATATATGCAGATTGTAAGGAAAGGTACTGGCTCTAAATTGAAGAGTGGTGAGACTTCTTCTATTCTTATGAGATTTACGGAGGTTAACCTAATGACAGATTCCGTTTTATTGTCAAATGATGTGCTTAAATACTCTGCAATCGTAGACCATTTGAATGTAAGGAATATTTCTGGTTCATTCTATGGACAGTTTGTATCTGGTGAAAGTTTGTTTGCCAGTTATTATAGTACAACATCAGTTCCTGCAGGATTGTTGGTTCCTTTCGCTTATATCAATCTAGCTCGTTATGCGTCTGCTGAAAGTGATATAGCTAAAGTGAAATTAATTGTTCCGTCGGCTAAGGGTACTACTATTGCATCAAGTAACGTATATCCTTGTCTGTATGAACTTACATTGCAAAAAGGTAGATAACAGATAAATATATGACACTAATTAAATCTATTTCTGGCATCCGCGGTACTATCGGCGGACATGTTGGTGACACCCTTAATCCCCTTGATATCGTAAAGTTTACTTCGGCTTATGCAACATTTATTCGTCGTAGTAAGAAATCAGATAGCAATACAATTGTTGTTGGTCGTGATGCTCGTATCTCTGGAGAAATGGTTAAGAATGTAGTTTGTGGTACTCTTATGGGTATGGGATATGATGTTATCAACATTGGTCTTGCTACAACACCGACAACAGAAATTGCTGTGCGCATGAGCGGAGCTGATGGTGGTATTATCATTACAGCAAGTCATAATCCACGCCATTGGAACGCTCTTAAATTACTTAATAATGAAGGTGAGTTCCTTACCAAAGATAATGGTAATGAGGTGCTTGATATTGCAGAACGTGAAGATTTTGATTTTGCGGATGTAGATAATCTAGGCAAATACAAAGAAGACAATACTTTTGACAAAAGACACATTGATAGTGTATTGGACTTGCAACTTGTTGATGTTGATGCAATCAAGAAAGCTGGTTTTAAGGTTGTTGTAGATTCAATAAATTCTGTTGGTGGTGTAATCCTTCCTGATCTATTAAAGGCTCTTGGAGTAGATTATAAATTCCTTAATGGAGAAGCTAGTGGTGACTTTGCACATAATCCTGAACCAATAGAGAAAAATCTTGGTGGTATCATGGGTGAATTAGCTAAGGGTGGTTATGATCTCGGTATCGTTGTAGATCCTGATGTAGACCGTCTTGCATTTATATGTGAGGATGGCAAAATGTTTGGTGAAGAATATACTTTAGTTTCTGTTGCTGATTACGTTTTGAGCAACACACCTGGTAACACAGTGTCAAACTTGAGTTCGACTCGTGCTCTTCGTGATGTTACAATTAAGCATGGTGGTGTCTACACTCCTGCTGCAGTTGGAGAGGTTAATGTAACCACAAAGATGAAGGATGTTAATGCTGTTATCGGTGGTGAAGGTAATGGTGGAGTGATATATCCAGAGAGTCACTATGGTCGTGATGCTCTTGTTGGTATAGCTTTGTTCTTGTCTAATCTAGCTCATAAGGGATGCAGTATTAGCGAACTTCGTGCTACATATCCAGAATATTGTATTGCTAAGAATAGAATAGATCTTACTCCTTCTACTGATGTAGATGCAATCCTTGTTAAGGTTAAGGAGATGTATGGTAAGGAAAAAGATGTTACCGTTACTGATATTGATGGAGTAAAACTTGACTTCCCAAACAAATGGGTACATCTTCGTAAGAGTAATACTGAGCCAATTATCCGTGTTTACAGTGAAGCTGCAACAATGGATGAGGCAGATGCCTTGGGCAAAAAACTTATGCAGGTAGTTTATGATATGCAATAAGCAATAATTAAGATACAAAAAAGTGCAATTCTATTTGAATTGCACTTTTTTTTAATTTATTTGCTCATGAATTCACCTTGAACCAAAGCTATCTTTATCCATAAATCTGTATATTCTTGTTGGAATGAAACGAGGTCTGTTGAATTGCCTTTGTCGTCATATACATGAGTCTCTGGTTTACCATTATTTTTTATTTCCATAGAAACAGCGACCTTACCGTCATCATGATAGAATTTCAATGATTTCAATGCACCATTATCTGTGTTAAAACTACCTGTCTTGTCATCATCTGTCCATATTTCTCCTGTAAACGGTTTGTTATCGTAATACACGGCGTCCTTTTTAAAACTTACTTCATTGGTGTGTATTTTCTTAGTACACGAAGTTGCCATTATTATGGCAAGGGATATTATAATTAATACCTTTATTTCCTTCATTTTTAGTTTGCCTTTTCTTTATTTGAAAAACTATCGTCTTCACCTAATTCTTTATACATGTCATCAAGAGTGTTGAAAAGCACGTTGATATTAGCTTCGTTTCCGCATGCTTCTTCAAAGAGTTCTACCAAATCGTCACTTTCTTTTTTTAATGGACTGTTGTTTATTAGTATATTTGTATTTATAAGCAACAATCTAAGTATTGTTATTTGGTTTAGGCTTATTTTACCTGGTTTTGCGGTTTTAATTCCAGCTACATACGCTTTCATAATCGTTCTCACCATAAGCTGAATAGCTTTCGGCTCGTCAATTGCAGCCAACTGTATGCCTTTTGTGTATTGTTCTAAATGTTCAGGTATTGTTGAGAACATGCCACCAAGAAGTAATTCCATATTTCTCTTATATTCATCAACTGTTGCTTCATAAAGTTTGGTTGTTTTACAAGCATATTTCAAATAATCATGAACTGTTAGTTTCTTTTCATCAGAAAGTTTCTGTATGTCACTCTCTACCTTTTCTTCATCAGAGTAGTTAAGCCTTATTAGAGTTGGTAACATTATATCCATGAAATGGTTTCCTATTTCCTCATAATGTTCCAGCATAGCTTGTTTGATATTGCTTGAATTATTCTTCTCATTAAAATCGTCACCAGGGTATGTGCTGTCAACGATTGCTGTGCCGAAAGCCTCGAAAAAAGCTCTTGTTAATGCAGCAGTCGCTTGGTAGCTATTCATTCTTTTTGTCATAGTCTTGTTGTTTTGGGTATAAAGTTAGCTTTTTTTCTTTATTGATGCAAGTCACAGCATCAATATTTCTTTTTAGTCCTTTGTATTTTGCTCTTTTTACGGCACTACCTTTAAATAATTCTCTATATTCTTCTTCTGTCAGGTTTTGCCATTTCTCCCTAGTCATTTTCAAAAGTTCTTCTTTGGGTTGAAGCTCTGGAGTGCCGTTTGGTTGGGCAAATCTATTCCATGGGCAAGCGTTGAGACATTTATCGCATCCGTATATTGTGTCTCCCATTTCCTTTGCCAAACTATCGTTTATTTCTCTACGGTTTTCTATTGTTTGGTATGATAGGCACAGTTCGGCGTTAATCTCATTATCTTCAGTTATGGCATTAGTTGGACACGCATCAATACATTTATGGCATTTACCACAATGACTCTTAATAGGAGAGTCGTATTCAAGTTCGACATCAAGAAACAATTCACCAAGAAAAAACATGCTTCCGGCATGTGGTATTATTAGTTGATGATTCTTTCCTGTCCATCCTAATCCAGCCTTTTCAGCCCAATACCTTTCTAATACAGGTCCTGAGTCAACGAATATTCTGCATTTATTTGCTTGTGGATTATCGGAATGCAATTCATCTTCAAATCCAAACTTTTTAGCAAGTTGTCTTAATTTGTCTTTTATAATGTCGTGATAATCTTTACCAAGTGCATAGGCTGCAAGTTGATATTCTCCTTTTTCTATGGTCTTTTGGGGTGCATAGTTAAGGGCTACACAAACAATGCTTTTCACTCCATTCATCAATAGTCTTGGATCAAGTCGTTTGTCTGTGTAGTTTGTCATGTAATCCATATCGGCATAGTGGCCTTTTTGAATCCAGTTCTTTATGTGCTTTGCAGTCTCATCATCTACAGCTTCCGCTTTTGTGATACCAAATGCAAAAAAGCCGAGGTTTTGTGCCTCGGCTTTTATTGCCTCTGTAAGTGAGACACTATTCAAAGGTTTTAAATTCATAACCTTGTTCCTTTAACCATTTTATTGATTCTGGAAGTGCTGTCTTTAATTTGTCAATACTCTTTAGTGAATCGTGGAAAGTTATTATAGAACCATTTCTGGCAAATCGTTTGACATTGTTTACAACATCTTCAGCTTCGAGCCATTTTGAATAATCTCTTGTTACCAAGTCCCACATTACTACTTTGTATTTCTTTTTTAGCCACCAATATACAGAGTGTCTCATCCATCCATGTGGTGGTCTAAACAAGTGTGAGTGAATTAAATCATTTGCTTGATCGGTATTTTCTGCATAGGTTATTGTCCAATGCTTGAATGAGCCGAGATGATTGAATGTATGGTTACCCACCTGATGCCCCTCTTCAACGATTTTGTTGTATAGGTCATGGTGTCTCAATACATTTTCACCCACCATAAAGAATGTTGCCTTTACATCAAACTCTCTAAGAGTATTTAAAATGAAAGGTGTGGACTCGGGGATAGGACCGTCATCAAACGTCAGATAAACCGAATGTTCTTTCTTGTCCATTCTCCAAGTCGCACTGGGATACATCCAGCGCAACCATTTTGCTGGTTGCTCTATAAACATATCTATTCTTTATTGTTGTGGCAGCACACCGCCTTTTCCGCGATACATGTTAAACATATATTGGAATTGTTTACCTGTAGTCTTGGCGAGTTTTGGATCAATCATGTTAGCAACTTCATTAGCCTGTTGCATGATCGTCAATTCGCGTATACAATCGTTCATTGACTGAGAGAAGTGGTCACTACTCAATGACAGATACCAGTCCATGTATTGTGTGGCATTCTTCCATACGTCATTAAACAACCTTCTAGCATTTTCTTTCTTGCCAAGCATTGCATAGCATTCAGCCAAGTCAAGACTTCCACTCATATAGTCGTTTGGAATGTTGTATGAAGGAAGAACCTTCTCACATTTCTCAAGTACTTTAAGAGCCTTTGCATTCTTCTTCTCGATGATCAACTGCTTAGCGAGCTGTGCGAATAGTCTACGATGAGTGTAGCACATTCTCATAACTGTCTCGTCAATGTAAAGTCCTCTTGTCTCAAGACCGCCAAACTTATATCGATTCATCAAGTTGTTGTATGTCTTCTCTGTATCAAAGTTCTTTGCACCAGGTGCCGGTTTACCATTAATGGTAGTTGTGAACGGAGTGATACGGTTTGCAAGACCTTCCTGTACGAAATTGTCGCCAAGATTCATGTAGTTGTCTTCGCCAACAGTTAAGGCTACGTATATAGGACGTGTCCAATCACATTGTGAAATCATCTCAAGCATCATAAGGTCACCCTTATAAAGAGCATCTTTTTTCGCTAGAGAGATAACCATCTTATCAGGTATAGTAGCAGAAGCCATCATCATTCCGCTCTTCTTTACAGCTTCCTTGTCTATTGTTACATAGACAGTATCTGTAGGGATGAAATGCATATCAGGATTCTTTGAACGTACCCAATACTTCATTATGTTCTTCAGTTCAAATGGATTGTCACCAAACTGCTTCTTTGCCTGAACAGGATTCTCTTTGTAGAATTCTAGTATCTGTTTCTTTGCATCAGCCTGAATAGGTACATATTCATTTGTTCCAGAACAGAAGTCGATTCTTGGCCAACTGATAGGAACGGCAGTAGATTTGTATGCTGGACGTTTCATCTGGTCAATATACCAGTCTGTCTGTAGGTAACTTAAGTTGCAAACACGTGCGTCTGTTCTTACTCCTTCAACTTCCTGATTATACCACAATGGGAATGTATCGTTGTCACCATTAGTGAATATGATAGGATTTCCCTTATCCTGTAGTGTCATGAGGTAGTTTTGACCAAAGTCACGACATGTAAATCTACCACTTCTATCGTGATCATCCCATGTCTGACTTACCATCTGTATAGGAACAAGTAGAGCTAGCAGTGAAACTACGGCTGCAAGTACCGGTTCGCTTACGTGAAGATACTTCTTTATTAAGTCGTAAATTGCCGCAACACCAATACCGCACCATATTGCGAATGCATAGAATGAACCCGCATAAGCGTAGTCTCGTTCTCGCGGTTGCATTGGCGTCTGGTTAAGGTATATAACGATTGCAAGACCTGTCATGAAGAACAGGAAGAATACTACCCAGAATTGACGAATTCCCCGTTGTCCTCTCCATGCTTGCCAGAATAAACCAATTATACCAAGCAACAATGGAAGGCAATAGAATACGTTGTGACCCTTATTGCTCTTCAAGTCATCAGGTAGTTTGCTTTGATCTCCGAGACGTGCTTTGTCAAGGAATGAAATACCGGTAATCCAGTTTCCATGTTCCAATTCACCATTGCCTTGAATATCATTCTGACGTCCGGCAAAGTTCCACATGAAGTAACGCCAATACATGAAGTTACATTGATATGATAGGAAGAATCTTAGATTCTCCAATTGGTTAGGAACTTTCACATTTACATTTTCTCCACAACGGTCGTATGCCACGTTAGAACCGTCTACGCCACCCATCCAGTCTTCGTATGCTTGTGCATGAGCTTGGTCATACATACGTGGGAACAACATGTTTTGGGCATATTGGTATTTATTTTTATGGCTTACTATGAAGTAAGAGTCTTTCTCATTAGCGTTAGCTTTCTCCTTACGACTATAGATAGGTGCACCCTGAGTCATTTCTGGCTTGCACACACTTCCATCAACTTTCAGCGATACTTGTGAAGTATATGTTTGTCCGTATAGTAGAGGACGGTCACCATATTGATCACGGCTCAGATAATTTCCGAGTGTGAAAATATCCTCAGGAGAGTTCTGGTCCATAGGAGGGTTAGCAGCGGAACGAATCACGATCAGTGCATAGCTAGAATAACCTATCATAAGCATAAGCATGCATAGCAATGCCGTGTTCTTAGTTCGTGAAGTTACATAGCTTACTCGTTTCTTATCAACTGTATGCTTGTAATTCAAGCCAAACCATAATGCGATTAGTACTACCGCGCCTATTGCAACAGCAGTCCATCCGTTTCCATAGAAAGGAATACCAAGCATAGCAAATGAAGCTACGAATGATATGTTGCTACGTTTCTCGTTTGTTTCAGAATAACTTTCGTATATTGCCCAAACAACAGTTGCGACAAGAAGTATTATATATACTATCTCACCTGTATTGAAAGGACATCCCAATACATTTACGAAAAATAGTTCAAACCATCCACCTACTGTTATTATTCCTGGAACAATTCCGTATAATACAGCAGCTACGATTACAAACGCTATAACTAACGCTATAAGTGAGCCTTTGAGTTCCATCTTTGGGTATCTGCGGTAGCAGTAAACTAGCACAATGGCAGGAATACAAAGCAGATTTAACAAGTGAACTCCAATACTCAAACCTGTCATATAGGTAATCAATATTAACCAACGATCACTGTGAGGCTCGTCGGCATGGTCTTCCCATTTCAATATCAACCAGAATACGATTGCTGTAAAAGCCGAAGAGTAAGCATAAACTTCACCTTCTACGGCAGAGAACCAGAATGTATCACTGAATGCATAAATCAATGCACCTACAAGTCCTGAGCCTTCTATTATTATAGCCTTGGCTGTCGTAAGTTCGTTCCAATCCTTCATTATCAACTTACGCGTCAAATGGGTAATGGACCAGAATAGGAACATTATCGTTGTTGCGCTAAGCAATGCACTCATGGTGTTTACCATGCGAGCTACTTGTGAAGGATTGCTTACAAACTGTGAGAACAAGTTTGCTGTAAGCATAAAGAATGGTGCGCCTGGTGGGTGGCCGATTTCAAGTTTATAACCCGTAGTGATAAACTCAGGGCAGTCCCAGAAACTGGCTGTCGGCTCAATTGTAGAACAATAAACGAATGCTGCAATAAGGAATGCAAGCCATCCAAGTGCATTGTCTACTAATCTGTACTGTTTCATTTATTAAATATCAATAAGTTTTGAATTTCAACATTATAGTATTTTGCAAAGATAGTATTTTAAATCGGAAAACAATATACGTGTGTGTGATAATGTTCTAATATTTGATTTTTTTAAATTCTCAGGAAATGTTCTTCCAATTTTTGCATTGGCATATCATTGTCTGCATGATAATGCAAACTTTTATTTACGCATGCGATATGCTTCACGTTATTCATTATCTCGGCTATGTCGTGACTTACGATTATGATAGCGCAGTACTTGTTTATCTCATTCAACATTTCGTACATTTGCTCTTGGAATCGTTTGTCTATATATGTGTTTGGTTCATCAAGGATAAGCACTTCTGGTTTTGATACTATCGCTCTAGCTAACAACACTCTTTGAAGCTGTCCGCCACTGAGTGTGCCAATGTGGTTATGTTGCAGTTCTTCAAGTTCCATTTCAATAATTGTTTGTTGAACTTGATTCAACTGTTCTTTTGTGTATTTCTTGAAAAGCTTTTTCTTTAATCCGGACAATATTACGTCATACACTGATATAGGAAACTTTCTGTCTATATCAGTATATTGTGGTAGATATCCCATGTTGATATTATCAGTTTTCTCACCGTTTCGATAGAATGTAACGCTTCCTGAGTCTGGTTTCATCATTCCCAGAATGATTTTCATTAGGGTGGTTTTTCCGCCACCGTTAGGTCCTATGATGCCAAGATAGTCATCATTAAGAACTTTCAGCGACGCGTTTTCAAGTGCGATTTTCTGAGAATATTTTGCCGTTATGTTTTTTATGTCAATTATTGTATTGCTCATTTCAGTTTCTTTGCAATGTCTTCCATTTCTTTATTCCAGTTATACGAAAGTGGATTTATCTCTACCTTTTTTGCATTGGTGCCTTCTTCTACAATTTCTGTATTGCGATTTGTGAATTCTTGCTGCACAAAAAGAACCTTAACTCTTTTCTGCTTTGCTATCCAAATCGTTTGTTGCAGTTGTGCAGCACTAGGTTCTCGACCTTCTTCCTCAATCGGAATCTGCTTCAGTCCGTAGTCTCTTGCAAAATATGTCAATGCAGGATGGTATATAAGGAATGTGAGAGTTTTGTTTTTTGAAATACTTTCTCTTACATTTATATTTGTTATCTCTATTTTTTCCAGCAATTTTGTTAGGTTGCTTTTGAAATATATACTGTCTTTTGAGTCAATCTCTGCAAGTGCTCTATAAATGTTTCTTACTATTATCTTTGCGTTTGATGTACTCATCCATACATGTGGGTCGGTGATTCCGTTTCTATTCTTTTGCAAGATTATTCCTTCAGATGAATTTATGATAATAGTGTGTGGAGCATTGCTTTCAAGTTTCTTCATCCATGTACGCTCAAATCCTATATTACCAACTTTTATATAAAGATCACTTCCTGAAAGTTTAACCATTTGCTTTGCTGTTGGTTCGTAGGTTTCAGGACTACTGCCGTTGGGCACCATTGTAACTACATCAAACTTATTTCCAGCTATTTGTTCGGTAAAATATCTTAATGGTTCGATGGTAACAGTAATCATTCTCTTGTTGGTCTTTGATGGACTAACGCATGATGTCAGTGATATCACTGAGAATACCAATATAATGTATCTTAGACATTTACCCACTGTGATACTTATTATAGATATAGTTAAATTTGATCTCATTAGTCCCAAAACGATAGGTATCGCATCTCCAACTACTGGGATGAAAGAAAAAAATCCCATCCAAGCACCTCGTCCTTCCATAAATCGTTGCGCTTTCTCAAGGCTCTTTGGTTTAATGTGCAAATATTTTTCTATCCAATCAATACGCCCTAGATGACCTATGGCATAGTTGAACATGGAACCAAGTACGTTTCCAATAGTTCCGTATATTATTAATGGCCAAGGCTTCAGCCCTGCTGCTAATAGTCCCAACATCACAGCCTCACTGCTGAAAGGAAGAATACTACCCGCTAAGAATGCGGCAATAAGAATGCCCCAATATCCCCAGTTAATTAGAAAGTCAATGATGGCATCCATAAGTTATAAGCTGTTATGAGTAGAGTGATTACTATTAATAAATGAAACGCTATATTAGTTATCCACGTATGTGTCAGCGTAATAAAGTGACCTATCAGTACTGCTGTACTTATAATAAGTATCCTTAACAGAAAATCAAAATGCTGAGGCTGAAGTATCGTGAATACTATTGTTGCTATTTCGAAAGCTATAAAACTTTCATATAGCATTCTTGTTTTTATTTTATCGTTGTAACTATTACGCAGAAAGTGTATTGTGCCAGTTATTCCTAGTATGGCAATGAATATGAACGTTACAGCCTGATGATTGTTTATCATACTGTAATCAAATAACTTTCCGAATTTCGCAAGGTCACAGAAATGGTCAATGAATGCTTGCATATTGCCGGTTGATGCATAATAGCCAGCCACAAACCAATATGGTATAATTAGTCCTATTATTGATGCAGCAATTGTTCTTGTGCTTAGTGCCAAGATGTTGGTTGCTAGGATGAACCATAATATTGGTACATAATACAATATCTGAACGAAGAAAATGCTTGATATCCCTATCATTGCAAAAGCATAGAATACAGCACCTGCTCCGTGTGGGTTTTGATAGGCATTAAAAAGAAACATGCATGCCGCAATGAATGCCACTTCGATAATAGCACCATGTATTGATGGAAATAAGAATGTTGCCATAGTCATCAATACAAGGTATGAGCAAGATACCATTCTGCTATATACACGTATCAATGAGTAGCGATTGTTCATGAATACCATCATTATGGTTGCAGCAAACAAAGCTGTGGTCTGTAACCACAGCTCTTGTTCTATTACACCGGCAGCTAATGTTGCCAGTGCTCCGTATATTGCTGTAACAGGTAGAGCGAAACGGCTTAATGCAAATCTTTCCTGTCTTCTTTTATTTCTCAATTTCTATTACCCTTATTTTATTTATAGGTCTTTACCTATATCTCTTCTAAAGTATTTATCTTTAAATTCGATTTTAAGAGCTTCCTTGAAACTCTTTTGTAGAGCATCTTCCTTGTCTTTTCCATAAGATGAAACTGCAATAACACGACCTCCATTGGTAACAACCTGACCGTCTTTAAGTGCTGTTCCGCTATGGAATACAATGCTTCCATCAACATCATTGATTCCGTTGATAGGATATCCCTTTACATATTCTTCTGGATAGCCACCGCTTACAAGCATTACGCAAACAGCAGCTCTCTCGTCAAATTCTATTTTGCGCTTGTCTAAGTCGCCTTTTGCTACACCATCAAATAGATCAACAATGTCGCTCTTCAATCTTAACATCACACTCTCAGTCTCAGGATCACCCATTCGGCAGTTGTATTCAATTACCATTGGCTCACCTTCTACGTTTATCAATCCGAAGAAAATGAATCCCTTATACTCAATTCCTTCTTCTGCAAGTCCTTCTACTGTTGGTTTTATGATACGTGTGTCTACTTTCGCCATCCATTCTTTCGTTGCGAATGGAACAGGGGTTACACTACCCATACCACCAGTATTCAAACCTGTATCATGTTCACCTATTCTCTTATAGTCTTTTGCTTCTGGTAGAATTTTATAGTTCTTTCCGTCGCTGAGAACGAAAACAGAACATTCTATTCCACTAAGGAACTCTTCAATCACAACTTGTGCACTGGCGTTACCAAACATACCGCCGAGCATTTCTTTAAATTCCTTTTTGGCTTCATTAAGAGTTGGAAGTATCAAAACACCCTTTCCAGCACAAAGACCGTCAGCCTTTAATACATAAGGTGCTTTTAGTGTTTCTAAAAACTTCAGACCTTCCTCAATGTTTGTTCCATCAAAAGTTTTATATTTTGCTGTAGGAATATTATGACGCTCCATGAATCCTTTTGCGAAGTCCTTGCTACCTTCGAGAACTGCACCTGCCTTTGAAGGACCAATAACAGGAATGTCTTTTGTTCGCTCGTCATTCTTAAAATCATCATAAATTCCCTTTACCAAAGGATCTTCAGGGCCTACTACAACTATGTCGATATTATTGTCGACACAGAACTTCTTCAGACTCTCAAAGTCGTCGGCTTTTATGTCAATGTTCTCTCCGCAGTTAGCTGTTCCAGCATTTCCTGGTGCAATAAACAGTTTACTACATTTGTTGCTTTGAGCAATCTTCCAAGCCAAGGCGTGTTCACGGCCGCCTCCTCCGAGTAATAATATTTTCATAAGTCTCTTTTTCGTCCTTATGATGGGACATTTATTAGTTCTATTTTAAGTAATCAAAGAAGTATTGAGATATCCTTTCGTGTAGGTGAGTACTCTGATGGCCTCTCATATTATGCGGCTCTCCAGGATATACAAAGAAGTCGGGTTGTGTTCCGGCTGCAATACAAGCCTTAAGGAATGAGAAAGCATGCTGAGGAACAACAACAGGATCGTTTAATCCAATGATGATCTGCAACTTTCCTTTAAGATTTTTTGCTTTAGGCAACAGACTACAATTAGCATATCCTTCAGGATTTGTCTGGGGTGTGTCCATATAGCGCTCGCCATACATAACCTCATACCATCTCCAGTCTATTACTGGTCCTCCGGCTACACCTACTTTGAATACATCTGGATAAGTAGTCATTAGGTTTGTAGTCATGAAACCGCCAAAACTCCAACCGTGTATTCCCATGCGTTCTGCATCTACATAAGGTAAGGATTTCAAGAAATCAACACCTTTCATCTGGTCTTTCATTTCTTCTTCGCCAAGATGTCTGAATGTTACTTGCTCAAAGTCTTTTCCTCTGTTCTCGCTTCCACGATTGTCAAGGATAAATAGCAAATAGCCTTTTTCTGCCATGTATGTTTCCCAGCCACGACTGCAATAGTGCCAACGTGCATCAATATTGTGTGCATGAGGTCCTCCATAAACATATACTATAGTTGGATATTTCTTATTTGGATCGAAATTCAAAGGTTTAACCATTCTATAATACAAGTCTGTAACTCCGTCTGCGGCTTTTATAGTTCCGCACTCGTAAGTAGGAACAGTATATCCCTTCCAAGGATCCTCTGCTTTGTAATAACTTGTTCTTTTGCCATTTGCTGTATTTACAATTGCGATGTTGTTTGGTATAGTTGGAGTTTGGTAACTGTCTACTATATATTGTCCGTCAGGACTTACACTGCCAGTATGCCAACCTTTTCCGTTGTCATCCATAAGCGCACGTTTGCCGGTTTCCAAACTTACAATGAATATGTTCTTTTGTATAGGACTTAATTCATTAGACTCAATCGTAATACTCTTGTGCTTCTCGTCGAAGCCAAGGAAGTTTAATACAACCCATTTACCTTTAGTTATCTGTTTCAGTTGTTTGCCTTTATTATTAAATAGGTATAAATGAGTATATCCATCTTTCTGACTCCACATTATGAATTTACTGCTGTCCCAAGGAAGGAAAGTAATAGGGTGGAGCGGTTCTACGTATTTCTTGTCAGTCTCTCTGTAAAGTTCAGTAATCTTCTTACCGTTCTCTGCATTATAGCTTACCAGTCTACAATCGTTTTGATCACGGTTCAGCTCAAACATGTATATCGTCTTATTGTCAGGACTCCATGCTATATTCGTGAAATATCTATCTGTAGGGTCTCCTGCATCAAGATAAATCACATTACCCGTATTCATATCGTAAACTCCAACAGTAACCTTGTGGCTTTTTTCTCCAGCCATAGGATATTTTTCTGGTGCTGGTGTGGCTATTCTGCTTTCGCCTTCAGCAGGTTTCCAGTCTAGTTCTGGAATGTTTACCAACGGAAAGTCTGTAACCATACTTTGGTCCATTCGGTAGAACGCCAACTTTTTGCCGTCATTACTCCAATATAAACCTCCATTTATGCCAAATTCGTCACGATGAACGCTTTGACCATAAACTATGTTGCGACTTCCGTCAGTAGTAAGTTGTTTGTCTTTACCTTTTGCGTCTACTATGTGTAACTGACAATCCTTAACGTAAGCGGTTGCTCTAGACGTGTAATCAAAGTTACTAGCCTGTGTGCTTCCGTTAAAATTGTTGTCAGTGTGCCAGATCTCAGTTTTAGCTTTCCAGTCAAAAAGCATCTGTTTCTTACCGTCGTTAAGCAAAACTTGTGTCTTGCCTGCTTCAGGAAACGTAATGTCGTACAAATGATGCAGGTTCATTCCGCTCCATTTGTTTATATTCTCCAATGAGAAAAGCTCTGTTTCTGTGCCTGTATTTTTGTCAACGATATAGCAATCCTCAACATCAGTTCTGATAAGTTCGTTGACCCACCAAGTTGTATATCGGTGTTTTGGAACCATGTTGTGGTAGTTGCTGCCACCGAAATTCAAATCTTCAAGCGTTAGCGTCTTCAATCCTTGTGCATAAGTACTTGTCGCAATCATCGCTAAGATAAAAACAAATATCTTTTTCATAATTATTTAATCTTCACTATCAACGTGAGTTGTTGTTTTTTCGAAGCCGCCACGTTTGTCTTTATCGCCAAACTTTTTGTCTCCAAACTTCTTTGCGCCACCATAGCTTCCACGTCTGTCATCACTTCTTCCGCCAAAACCTCCACGCTTATCATCGTGTCTGTCACCATAGCTTCCACGTCTGTCATCACTTCTTCCGCCAAAATTTCCACGCTTGTCATCATGTCTTCCACCGAATCCTCCGCTGCGGCTGTCGTTATGATCAATGCGTTTTCTTCCACCTGCGAAATCACCAATTTCATGTTTGTGGAAAGTAAATGAGCGTATGTCGCCTTCTTCGTTATTACTTTCTTCGTCAATTCTGGTCTTGAATTCACGAACAGCTCTGAATCTGTGTTTCTGAGCCATTTCCTGTTTCTCTCTATCAGTCTTGACGATACCGCCTTCGGCTCTGAATTCCTTCATTCTGCCATCGAAGAGAGAATATTTTCTGAACTCACATTCCAGACTTCCGTTGTATACAGGAAACTTTATGCTTGGTTTTAAGCCAATCTGGTCGAAGCACTCTTCACGATAGCTTAGTATCCATGCCTCGTTTCCACCGAATTCGTGTTTCAGTCTTTCGCCAATCATCTTGTAAGAACCAAGAAGGTTAGGTGTTGAAATACGTTCTCCGTAAGGTGGATTCATAATGATAATGCTTTGCTCAGCAGGCTTCTTGAAATTTTTGAAATCCTGATGATCTATACTAATTTCATTAGTTAAACCAGCCGCCTTAACGTTAAGGCGTGCTGTATTAACAGCTTTCATGTCAATATCATATCCATAGATATGGTGTTCGAATAATCTTTCCTGAGAATCGTCGTTGTAGATCTCGTCGAAAAGGTCTTGATTGAAATCGGGCCATTTTTCGAAAGCAAATTCCTTTCTGAATACTCCTGGACTTATGTTGCGTGCAATAAGTGCAGCCTCAATAAGTATTGTACCTGAACCGCACATCGGATCAATGAAGTCGGTCTCACCTTTCCAACCGGTCATTAAAACCATTCCAGCTGCAAGAACCTCGTTAAGCGGTGCTTCTACGCTCTCTTGACGGTATCCACGACGGTGCAAACTTTCACCACTTGAGTCAAGGCTCAATGTGGCTGCGTCTTCAGCAACGTGAATGTTCAGGCGGATATCAGGGTTGCTAACGCTTATGTTTGGGCGTGTTCCTGTTTTCTCCCTGAATTGGTCAACTATCGCATCCTTCACCTTATAGGTAACGAATCTTGAGTTTCTGAATTCCTCAGAATAAACAACTGAGTCAACAGAAAAAGTCTTTCCTTTTTCTATATATTCGCTCCAGTCAATCTTCTTGACCTCTTCATACATGTCTTCAGCTGAGCTAGCCTTGAAATGTGCTATTGGTTTAAGTATTCTGATTGCGGTGTGTAGTTGAAAGTTTGCACGATACATCATTTCCTTGTCACCTGTGAACGAAACCATTCTTCGTCCGATGTGTACTTTGTTAGCACCCAGCTGGGTGAGCTCCTGAGCCAAAACGGGCTCTAGTCCCATGAAAGTTTTGGCTATGAGTTCAAATTCCTGTTCCATTGTTATATTGTATATCTAATAAATCTTGTTTAATCTTCTTGTATTTCCTTGTCTTGGGTTTCATGTCTTCCATAACCCATGTGTTGGCACCGATGACACAGCTTTTGCCGATGGTTATTCTACCAAGAACAGTAGCGTTGGCATAAACGATTACGTTGTCTTCAAGAATAGGGTGACGTGGAACTCCCTTTATAGGGTTTCCCCCCTCATCCATCGGAAAACTCTTTGCGCCAAGTGTAACTCCTTGATAAAGTTTCACATTGTCACCGATAATACATGTAGCTCCTATTACCACACCTGTGCCATGGTCTATTGTGAAGTATTTGCCTATTTGTGCTCCTGGATGAATGTCAACACCTGTTTCTGAATGAGCCATTTCTGTCATCATTCGTGGAATAAGAGGCACTTCCATTACATTTAGTTCATGAGCAATTCGGTAATTGGTCAGAGTTTTTATTACAGGATAACAAGCAATAATTTCAGCAAAGCTTTCCGCTGCTGGATCTCCATTGTATGCTGCAACGACATCTGTTGCTAAAGTCTTTCTTATTTCTGGAAGTTTGCAAATAAGTTTTGCAGATAAATCTTCTGCCTTTTTGCGCTTTTCGCAATGTGTATCGTAGTCATCTTCTTCCTCTACGCAATCTGCAAAGCACAAACCTGCAAGAATCTGCTCGGAGAGCAACTTCTGAAGTCTTTCCACATTGACACCAATGTGATATTTGATAGTTTTCGAATTTACTGATGATTTCCCGTAGTAACCAGGAAATATGATTGCTCGTGATAAATCAATTATCTCCTCGAGCGCCTTGCCCGAAGGTAACGGATCACCGTCGCGATGCTGATGAAATAGACCTTTTAGCGACTCTGTTTCCGACAAATCATTTACGGTTTGTGTCAGAACATGAGTCCGATTGCATTTACTCATCTTTTTGTGTCAATATATATTTTGTGCAAAGATACACTAAAACTTGCATTGCACAAAATAAATCTATTTATTTTCAGGTATCTCTGCAACATTTTTATCATATATTACGTCTTATACTCAGAAATCATTAAAATGTTTTGTTATGAAGAAAGTAATATCATTGTTATTTACTGCTGTTGTTATGTTGATATTATCATCATGCAACGCTAGTTGTAGTTTGGACAAACGGGATGAAGGACCGCAGATAACTCGTGTAGTAAAGGCTCACAGTTTTGATTCTGTTTCTGCTGATATTGTCGGTGACATATATTTCAAACAGTCTGATACGTTGGGTATTCGCATTGAGGGACCAAAGGAAGAAGTAGAACGCATCAAAGTTGAATTTAAGGGTAATGCTTTAGTTTTTTCTACTGAAACTAAACTCAGCTCGTTCTTAAATGGTATAGGTAAAAATGATGGGGTGAAAGTATATATAAGTTCTCCTAATCTAGTGGCTGTCAGCGTTAAGGGCGTAACCGATTTCCATGCGAATAAAGTTGACACTGATAACATGTTGATTGACTTATCTGGTGTTGGTGGCGCTTATATTGATAATCTTGTCTGTGATAATTTTGATACAGAGGTTAAGGGTACTGGCGATGTCGAAGTAAAAAGTTTAGAGGCGATCACTGCAAAGATATTCTTGCACGGCACTGGTGACGTGAAAGCATCTTGCCATAAAGTAAAGGATACCGTTCTTTCTTTACAGGGTACAGGAGATATCGATGTCAATATGGATAATTGTGGTAAAGTGAATGCTAATCTTCAGGGTACTGGCGATATAACTATCAAGGGTAATGTTTCTGTTCTTGAAAAGAGCGAACATGGAACTGGTGATATTGATACAGATGAATTATCTGTTAAGGCTAAAAATTAAATTAAAAGAGACATTCTCCACGAAGCTAAATTGTTGTCGTGGAGAATGTTACATTAAAATATTCTTCCGTTAAGGCGTAGGGTCATACATGGATAAATGGTAATCTTACTTAATGTTTTGATTACTCCACCATCATTGCCATCTGCGTCTTTTACAGTTAATTCTTTTTCTCCGTTCAAGCCTATCATATAAACTTTAGGAGTACCCCATAGTTGTGTTCCAAGGTCAAACTGCAGTGCAAATCTATGCTTTTGTGGAACAGCTCTTCCAAATCCAATTCCGAAGTAAGGACGAAATTTTGTAACCTTAATATTAGCTTCAACGTGTCCACCTTCTGGTGTCTGGTATGGAGATAGCAGGTAGTCGCCAAGCTGAACACCTACTTGTTTTAATCCAAGTGTTTGTGCAAGTGGATTTGATGCCACTGCGTTATTGTATGCAACAACTTCAGCTAAGTCCTTATCATATTTGTTATATACGTTTATGATTTTATCCTTGCCAATATAAGCTCCTGCCGTAATATGAAAACTTGAACCTTTGAATGGAAATAGGTCAAGCATAAAATGAAAACTTCCAGAAGTATTATCGCCTTCGACATCAATACTGTTTGGTACTGTATGCCCAACTTGTTTCGCTTTTTCGCGATCGTTTTCACTTATATTTAAATCTAATGAAGTTCCGTATTTAAAGCTTGGCATTATGTCCATTCCTGCGCGTATGTCAAGATATTTTGTAATAGGTGCGGCAAGATCTAATGTTATGCCGGTTGTTCCTACTCCCAGACCTAAACCGATGTGATTAAATACCTTGTTCTCTTGTGCATAAGTACTACTGAATGATAACAGTAGTATGCTTAATGTCAGGATTGTTTTTTTCATCTAAATACGTGTTTATTTTTTAAGTGGTACAAAGTTAATGAAAAATCAATAATATTAATGTACTGTTGCTTAAAAATATCATTTGATTAGTAAAAAAAATATCCGAGCTATAGTATAACTCGGATATTTAAAATCAATCTGATGTAAAATTCATTAGATGATTTATTATTTACTTGTAAGTTCTTCTATCTGAAGCAATATTTCGTTAGTCTTTTTTCTGCTTTTGCGGTATTTGCTAAATCCGATTGCTCCACCTATTATGCCTCCGACAACGCCTCCAATAGCCATACCTTTGGCTTCGTCTCCGCTTTGTTTCATAACTTCATACATGAACCATGCAAACCATATGGTTATAAACGGAATGCTGAATCTAAGCCATAGTGATTCAAGATGTCTCATTTTTATAATCTTATGGCTTACTTCTATTAAATTGCCGTCAAGCAAGTCGTTGGCTTTTAAGCCTTTGTGAGTGATGTATGAATATATAATAGCAACTGCTAAAAACACATCAGTCACAACCATAAATAATGCTGATAAGTGCATGAATGAAAATACCCATGTACAATATGGTATTCCAAAAAGAGCCACACAACAAATGATAATCGCGTCTTTATGCAATTTAGACACTTTTTCTTTCATTGCCTTGCGCATTAGTTGTTCATTGATGATAGTTTCTTTATCCAACTTGTCTTTTAATACTTCAAGTTGTTTTTTCATCGTTTGAAAATCTTCTATATTAATATCTTTTTCCATTTTGCTTTCTGTTTAATCGTTAGACATACTTCTTAGTTTCTCCTTTATTCTGAAAAGGCGTGATGCTACGTTCTTAGTTGATACTCCCACGATTTCACCAATCTCGTCATAGCTTATGTTCTCTAACCATAGCAATACTATCGCTTTGTCGAAAGGTTGTAACTTGTTGATTCTGTTGTGAAGTAGTTTCACCTGTTTAGTATCTTCGTCCTGGTCCTGAAATAGATTTGCATCCATACTTAGTGGTATGGTTTTTATCTTTTTCTTTCGGTCCATAGAGATACACGTGTTCAGGGCTATGCGATATATCCATGTACGTATTTCGCTCCGTCCTTTAAACGTGTTCATTCCTTTCCATAAGTTTACAAGCACTTCTTGGAAAAGGTCATTTACTTCAGCTGTGTCTTTTGAGAACATATAGCATACGGTGTATATTGTACTTTTGTTCTCTTTGACAATTTGCGCAAATTCTGTTTCTAGCGTATTCATCTGTTTCTTAATAATTTCTATACTTTAGACGCATTATGATTTAAAAAATTACATTCCTTCCCTGTTTTTTTTAAAAATTGAGCCTACTGTGATTATTTTTTATTTAGCTACGAAGCTACGCTTGTAAGATAATGTGCTGTAAATAAATAATATAAGCAGCTATATCCTGAATCTTAGCTACGTCAAAATATTGTTTTGTTATGATGAAATGATAACCTAAATATAAATGTTCATGACTCTATAACAACTATATGTAGACTTTGTAACGACAATATTCAAACGTTATGTCGTAGGAACACAAACTTTATGTCGATGTAGTACAAACTTTATATCGAAGGAATGCAAACTTTATGTCGTAGAAACGCAAACGTTATGTCGTGAATATAGTTTCAACATTCACAACATAACGATTTTAAAGGTATTCTAAACAATCTCAAATACTTTTTACCAACTTAAAAACATATACATATTTATTTCTCAATGATCAGCATTTCTTTTCTACTTCTCCATACAATAGTTCCCCCTAGGCTTTTTCAAACAAATTAGTGTCGAAGTGTCTAAATGTTGATAATCAGCTAGATAGATGCAAAACTAGCTCCATGAGGTGTCGGTGATGTGACGGTATTTTAACCATGTCATTAATGAAACGCAAAATTAGCCATAATCCAGAGGTGATTTTTCACTTCTTGCCAATATGCGTTTCTATATAGAAATACAGCAGTCATGAAAATTTAGCTGATTTTTGTTGCTCAAAACTTGCCGATTTTAGTGTTTTTGCTTAGAATATTGATGCTTTAATGCATATTTCACTAGCAAAATCAACACAGGAACTTCTATTAATGGACCTATAACGGCAGCAAAAGCTTCTCCAGAATTAATTCCGAATATGGCAATTGATACAGCAATAGCCAACTCAAAATTATTGCCAGTTGCCGTGAATGCAATCGAAACAGACTTGTCGTAATGTACTCCAATGCGTTTAGTAAACCAAAATGATGAGAAGAAAATAATAGAAAAATAAATTATCAGCGGTATAGCAATAAGCAATACATCAAAGGGAAGTTTTACAATATATTCACCTTTATAAGAGAACATAATGATGATGGTGAAAAGCAGTGCTATAAGGGTTATCGGACTTATTTTAGGTACTAAATATTCATAATACCATTTGTTCCCCTTCATCTTTATAAAAAATCTTCTGAAGAGATATCCAGCAGCGAAAGGAATACCAAGATATATGAGCACGCTTTTGGTAATCATCCCCATTGTAATATTGCGAACAGCGTCACTTGATGGAAGTCCGATCCATTTTGGAAATATAGCAATGAAGAAGTAAGCGTATACAGAATAGAAGAACACTTGAAAAATACTGTTCAATGCAACGAGTCCTGCAGCATATTCGCTATTACCCTTTGCGAGTTCGTTCCAAACAAGAACCATTGCGATGCAACGTGCCAGACCTATCATTATAAGACCATACATATATTCCGGATATTTGGATAGAAATATTGCTGAGAGGATAAACATTAATATAGGACCTATAATCCAGTTTAATATCAAAGATGTTGCAAGTACTCTCTTGTCGGCAAATACTCTTCCTAATTCTTCATATTTAACTTTTGCTAGTGGTGGAAACATCATAAGAATAAGTCCGATTGCCAGTGGAATATTAGTTGAACCAACTTCAAAACATCCCCAGAAATCAACTATTCTAGGATAAATATATCCTATTCCAACACCTATAAACATAGCCAGAAATATCCATAATGTAAGATATCTGTCTAAGAACTTTATTTTTTTCATTTTGATAATTTATTTATTATATCAGCTATAGTGAAGTTTATCTCAAAGAAGCATCTTCTAAGGTCTTCTATTTCTTAAGTTATAAAGTGCTATAACCTATTTGCTTTCCTTTTATTTAATCTTCGCATGAGCATTTCGGTAGTTCCTGTTTCTTTATTTCTTTTATATAAAAAGAGAAAAATTTATTTTTGATATCATCTCTAATACGGCGGAATTCGCCCATCTGATACTCTGTATCGCCGATGACAGCAGCTGGATCTTCAAAGCCGAAATGCAAGCGATGTTTTACCTTTCCTGCAAAGACGGGACAGTTTTCATTAGCACCTCCACATACCGTAATCACATAATCCCATTCTTCGTTCGTGTATTGTTTTACATTCTTGGGGTAAGCACTGCTGATGTCTATACCTAATTCTTTCATCACAGCGACAGCCTTTTCATTAATCTTTTCAGTAGGTTCTGTTCCTGCCGAAAAAACTTTTAAAGTATTATCAAAGGATAACATAAATCCCTGTGCTATCTGGCTGCGACAACTATTGCCAGTACATAATATTAATATTTTCATGCGCTTATAAAATTATATTATACAGATATCCAAGTAGTATGATAAACAGTGTTATCGTGCCGAAATAGATGCCAATGAGTCGCCATGTCATTACTTTTTTTAGCATTGTTGCTTCGGGCAATGATAACCCAACAACCGCCATCATAAATGCAAGGGCTGTGCCGATTGGTACACCTTTAGCCACAAAAACTTCTATTACTGGCACAATGCCGGCAGCGTTGGCATACATGGGGACACCTAATATGACTGATAGTGGCACAGCAAACCAACTACTTTTAGACATATAATGCTGGAAAAAGCCTTCAGGTACGTATCCGTGAATAACTCCTCCGATAGCGATGCCAATAATTACATATACGAGGACTCCTTTAACAATTCCCCAAGAGTCTTTCAGTATGTTCGGTAAGCGATGGATAAACGTTATTTGCTCGGCTTCCCACATTGCAGTCTCTGTTTCAGATGATTCTTGGATATTCTTTACCCAATTACTCAAGTAGTTCTCCAATTTCATTTTGCCTAAAATAAAGCCTCCGATCATTCCAAGTAACATTCCGCTGATTACATAGATAAGTGTGATTTTCAAACCGAATGTACCCAGGAACATAGCAATGGCAACCTCATTGACAAGTGGAGACGTGATGAGGAATGCAAATGTTACGCCCAGTGGAATTCCCCCTTTTACAAAACCGATAAAGAGCGGAATAGAAGAGCAGGAACAAAACGGAGTAAGGGCACCGAATAATGATGCGAAAAAATACTGAAGTCCAAACATCTTATGTGTCGTGAGATAAGTACGTAGTCGATCTATCGGAAAATAGGCGTTAACAACTCCCATTAGCGAACTAATAATAAATAGAAGAATGAGTATCTTTGTCGTATCGTAAAAGAAGAAATCTACGGCCGAGCCGATACGTGTCTGAGCATCAAGTCCTAGCAAACCGTAGGCAAGCCAGTCGGCAAATTGTTGTAACATAATAATTTAATCTTTAAATTCTACAAATAAAAAGTATATCCGTAATAAAGTCCTACTAAGATAAATAAAATTGCAACTATAATGTTAAACCATTTCTGGAAGATTTGCATATGGTTATAAAACTTGCCAACTCCAGCCATGCTGTAAGCAATGATCCATGCCACAAGTATCACAGGAATTCCCGTGGCGAAAGCAAACACTATTGGGAGAAAATACCCACCTGTAGCCTGAGCAGACATTGGTATTAACATTCCGAAATATAGTAGTCCGCTTGTAGGGCAGAAAGCCAGAGCAAATAGCATGCCGAGCAATAAACTCCTCCAAATGCCATTTAATTTACTCGTTTCCATATTACCAGAAAAGCCAAATCGAGGCAAATTCAGGCGATCACCGAATAACATAAAGGAACCTATTAAAATCATTGCTGGAGAAATTAGCATCTCACCCCATTTACTTACATTCTTCTGTATGAAAAACATATTTTCTCCCTTGTGCAGTATATATATAAGGATAGCTCCGAGTACAGAATAAGCAATGCATCGACCAACTGTATACAGTATACCATTCCAAAAAATGCGTTTCTTGCTTTCTATATTACGGCTGATAAATCCGATAGCTGTAATATTTGTTGCTAGCGGACATGGACTTATTGCGGTCAGTAATCCTAATATAAAAGCTGTAACAATTGGAATGTTGCTATTATCCAATATGTTCTGTAAAAAATTCATAATATAATGTCTTACTTTAAAAACTGGATAATCTTGTTTTTAAGTCCTGTACGGAATGCTTGCGTATTGTTGCGTGCATTCCCAAACCCAAACTCTGTCATATCATAGCGTTTCTCCTTTCCATTCTTCCATTGGGTTAAATATAGAGATGACCATGTAACACTGTATTTATCTGCAATTTCCTCGCCTTTAGGTGTAGAAATATCTATTTCTTTGAATTTCACCTGCCCTGCTTTTACTTGCTTCGCAAAGTCTTTATTCACGACATCAATAGAGTTATCACCAATGGCAATACAAGTCGGACAACGTTGTTTGCCGTGAAAATATAATACCTCAACAACGGTTTTATTTACAGACTTCTTTGGTACAACTTTCTTTTGTGAAAACCCAGCTAAACTAAAACACATTAGTGTCATAATTGTCAATAAACAAATCTTCTTCATTTGTGTATTACTTGTTTTCATTAGTAAATATTGTTTTCAAGTCACTTTCAGAGATATTACCTTTAGCAACAACCTTCTCATCAATTACTAATGCAGGTAAAGACATTACATTGTATTTTAGAATATTTTCCATATTCTCTTCTTTCACTAGAGAAGCATTGATACCCAATTCGTTTACTACTTTTTCTACTGCTGCGTACAATGATTTGCATCTGCTGCAGCCTGTTCCTAAAACCTTAATTTCCATAATCTTATTTTTTTATAATTAATATCTTTCGTAGTTCGCAAAACAACGAACATTATATGCAAAAATTAAAGCTGTATTTAGCAGCATTTATCCTTTTTACATAAACAGTCGCAGAAGAATTTGTCAAACATTTGTTTGGCGAGTTTCCAATTGTCGCGGTTTATGCAATACTTTACTTTCGGAGTTTCTATTTCTCCTTGAATCAGTCCGGCATCTTTTAGTTCTTTCAGATGTTGTGAAACAGTAGCCTTCGCAATAGGTAATTCTTCGTGAATGTCTCCAAAGTAACATGAGTCACGTTTCGCCAGAAAGTTGAGTATGGCTATGCGTGCAGGATGTCCCAATGCTTTTGCAAATCTTGCTATCTGCTCTTGGTTCAAGGTGTAATCTTTTTTGTTATCTCCCATATCTATTTGTGTTATGTTCGCAAAAATACGAACAATAAATTTACTTTCCAAATATTATAAGCTAAAATAATAGATTGTTAACATTTTATAAATACTTTATGTTTCAAATTAACCTTTGCATCTTTTCGGGTTCAAATAGTCAGAAGATAACATTAATTGTATATGACAAAAGACGAAACGATATATCGCATGATCAAATCTGACAGAGAAGGAGGGTTCCGGATTTTGCTCGATGCATATCAAAAACCAGTTTACTACTTCATACGTAGAATGGTTGTTGTGCATGAAGATGCTCAAGACGTAATGCAGGAAGTCTTTGTGAAAATCTTCCTTGGATTGAATAAATTTCGTGGTGACAGTGCTCTGAGTACATGGATTTATCGTATAGCAATGAATGAAAGCTTAAGATTTCTGAATAAAAAGGAAATTAAAGTAGTGTCGGCGGATAATGTACATGATGAATTGATAAACAGTCTGAAAGCGTCTGATTATATAGATTATGATAATAAGATGGCTGTGAAATTTCAAGAAGTTATATTGCGTCTTTCTGATAAACAGCGTGTGATATTCAATTTGCGTTATTATGATGAAATGGATTACCAGCAGATAAGTAAAGTCACTGACACAAAAGTAGCTACATTGAAAGTGACTTATCATTATATAAAGGAGAAAATAAAAAAATATATGGTGGAGGAATAATATGGAAAAAGACTTTGATAAAATAGGTAAGAATACTCCGTATTTCACACCCGAAGGTTTCTTTGACGATATGCAGACAAAGATTCTTCGTACTGCAGAAAAGGATGTTCGTAAGCGCAGAAAAATGAAGATCGTCTTTATTGCATTGCTTGCATCGGCTGCGGTGTTTGCCGGATTGATTTTCTTTCCGTTTGGCAATGACATAGCACCGTCACAACAACCACAGCTTGCAAAAATAGATACGACACTTGGGAAAACGTCAACGGTTCGGACTACAGATGTTACTACATATCCGCCTACAAAGAATCCTAGAATGGTTGTGAATGACGAGGCACATATCAATTATAATAAAAAGAATAGTACAGCTGCTGCAGTCCAATCGGATGATAATTCAACCAATGAAGAGTGGATAGAACAATTATCGGATGAAGATCTTAAATCTTTAACCTCTATGGCTGATAATGATGAATTTTTAAATTAGTGTTTAATAATTAAAATACAAAGACAATGAAAAAGTATTTATTTATGGTTATGGCTGCCGTTATGATGTTGGGCGGTAGTATCACAGTTAACGCTCAGGTAGCGCAAAACGGAAAAGAAAGAGTACATCTAACCGAAGATCAGATTATACAGAAACGTACTGAAAAAATGGTGCAAACTTTGATGCTTGATGATGCAACTTCGGCTAAGTTTATTCCTGTATATTCTCAATATCTGAAAGAAAAAATGGAATGCCGTAGCATGAAACCTAAGCACATGGGTATGGACATCAATACAAAAACAGATGCTGAGGTAGATCGGATGATTCAGGATAACTTCGCACAAAGCCGTAAAATATTGGATATACGTGAGAAGTATTATGCAAAATTCCACAAATTCTTGACACCGAAACAGATAATGAAAATTTATCAGGTTGAGAAAAATGATGTTGTAAAGATGACGAAAGAAATGATGAAACGTCAACAAAAAGGATTCGGTAATAAGGGCGTTTTCGCAAGACCAAATTTTAAGTTTAGTAATTAATTCTTAGTCTTTTAATTCAAGTTTATAACTAAGTGTTTGATGTTTTAACAGAATAGTAAAATTAATTTTTAAATGATTGAAAAGAGTGTCAACAAATAATTTGTTGACACTCTTTTATTGTAGTCTATGATGAATCTTTGATTTATTATTTTGAATATGGACATTCATAATAATAATGTCCCGAGCCTATATTGATGATGGTTTCGTTTCCGATTACTTTTGTCTCGGCTTTCAATACAGAAACACCATAATCAGTTATTTTGTCAGCTTCTGTAGTCGGTAGATGTACGACAGCTTTGCTGTTTGCCGGTATGTTTATTTCTAATGTGTATTTATTACCACTAATCTTCCACTCGCAAGTAATCTTACCATAAGGTGATATAAAAGAGGTCGTGGCATTGTTCACGCTGCTTACTATTTGTGGATTAATGCATACTTCCTTCCAAGCGATTGAATTATCAGTCTGACTAATTCCACCTATCCCATTAAAAAACCATTCTTGCAGATGTCCTAACATAAGATGGTTGTTAGATACAAAACCATAGGCTTGCCATGATTCTGTGAGTGCTGTTGCGCCATGTGATAATTGCCAACCATAACCTGGTACGTCATATCTACTGTTCATGTCGTTGATAACTTGTGAATATCCGTTATCCTTTAGTACCTGAACAACATATCTGTAGCCAACATCTCCCGCAGTAAGCGAGTTGCCTCTTGCCTGAATGTCTGCAACAAGATGTTTCATCACGATGTCTTTCTTGTCTTCTGGAACAAGTCCCATATATACAGCCATTGCATTTGCCGTCTGACTATTCCTATCATAGCAACCGTCGCTGTTAAGATATCTTTTGTTGAAAGCGAGTTTTATCTTCTCTGCCTTTTCATTGTAATAGGCATAGTCGTCATGTTTGTTAAGTAGCAATGCCGTTTCTGCCATTATCTTCGTGTCATAGTAATATATAGCTGTGGCTGTAACTCCGTTTGATGTGAGTTGCGCTACTCCTGGTCTTTCTGGTCCAATGTCAAACCAGTCTCCAAGACCGTAAGCAACGATTCCGTCTTTGTCTTCTCTTGATGAAAGATATGTGAGCATGCGCTTCATACTGTCGTAATACCTATCCAACAGACTTTTGTCTCCATACCATTTATATATATACCATGGACAGATGATAAATGCACTTCCCCATTCTGGTGTGTCTTCAAAGCCACCATCGAAATGAACATATTCAGGTGCAATCGTTGGTATATTTCCGTTTGGAGTCTGAGAGTCTTCCATGTCGCCCATTATCTTATGATAAAGCATTTGAAGATTGTAACGATATTGCATGGAATACTGCATAAGATGAGCTTCTTCCAGCCACCCTAACTTTTCTCTGTGTGGACAGTCGGTTAGTAAACTTTGCATGTTGCTTCTTACAGCCCAGTCTATTAGTTCAAAAGTGCGATTAAATAGTCTGTTTGAACAATTGAATGTACCTACTTCCGGAGCGGAACTGCAAGTGTGAAGACCTACTAAATCTTCTACGGTCGGCAAGCTGTCGGAATTAGTCTTGTCTTGTGGAACAGCGTCTTCCAACTGCACATATCTGAATCCATAGTAACTGAATTTCGGGCTCCATTCTTCTGTTGTTCCTCCTTTTAGAGTATATGATAATGTATATTTTCCTGTAGCGCTTTGATTTACAGTACTGTCAGGGTTTAATAATTCAGCAGGACGGAATGTTATTGTTTTTCCTCTTTCTCCTCGTAGTTTAACTCTAATTATTCCAGAGAAGTTCTGTCCTAAGTCATATACCCAGTTACCTTTGGCGTTTCTGAATATTCTGTTTACGGCAATTTCCTCATGTACTTTTACTGGAGGATTTTTCTGTGACTCTAATAATCCCGTATATGATGTGATGATAGCCTTTTGCCATGGCATATTTTCTTTAGTTGCGTCATAGTTTTCGCCACTATATATCCCAGAACTAGTGATGGCACTTTGCGCAGCTTTCCATGTGTTGTCAGTGATAATGTCTTTCACCTTACCGTCTTCATATTCAAGTCGTAGCAACATTCTTACTTTCGGAGCTCCAAACGAACCCAACCATTTGAAGTAACCTCGTCGTGGAATATTGTAGAATCCGTTTCCTAGTGAAATGCCAATTTCATTATTACCTTCTTTAATATCTTTTGTTACATCGAAAGTTACGTAGAGTGCCTTTTTATCGTATTTAGTCCATCCTGGATCAAGAAAATCATCACTTATCTTATTCCCGTTAATGCATAGTTCGAACTGTCCGAGTCCACATATAAAAGCTGATGCTCGTGATATCTTCTTGTTGGCAGTGAATGAATGCTTGAACTTCGGTAATATGTAAGTTCCGAAATCCTTGTCGTTTATATGTTTTTTTACCAAAGGAGAGTGTATGCCAGGCACGACATACCAGTCTTTACGGTCTTTCTCAAGAGCTATCCACTTAGCTCCAGCCCAATCTTTGTCAGTAAACAAACCTGTGGTGAAACTACTTGGTTGACTCCATTCTGAAGTTTCCCCATTAGCTGACCAAATCTTTACTTTCCAAGTATATTGGGTTGCAGGATTTAGTTGTGGTCCATTGTATGGAACCAAAATAGATTCAGAACTATTAATTCTACCACTATTCCAAATAACGTTATCGTTTGATGAAAGTTCAATTTGGTATGCTTTTTGGTTAAATCCCCTTTTCTCAGAATTTATATTCCAACTGAAGCATAAATGTTCTGTGTTATCAGAACCAAGTGCTGTGTTGTTTATCCGTAGATTATATGTGGAAGGATTTTCCTGTGCAAATGTCATGTTTGGCATAAGCATAAATAATACAATAGCGAATAATGTTTTGATAGCATTTTTCATAATAATGGTAGAAATTGTTTATATTAGAATCTATATCCCCATCCGAGATTTAGGTAGATAGGATACATATTAAATGTGACAGTTTTGAAATTACTTTCAAATATATTGTTTACACCAAACTCCATGTCGGCATTTACACAAAGATGCTTGTTGGCTAACCATGATGCACCGAATTGTACTCCCGGTTGCAGTCTTCTTAGGTTGCCAGAAAAATCATACGTCCCACGTTTGCCGTCGGTGAATTGTAGCTTTTGACCGATTGGTGTTCCTTCTCTCAGATATCCGTCGGTAACATATCCTGTAAATTCTCTGTTCAAAGCATAAGAAAGATACATTCCTGCTCTGAATTTCCATCTATCATTAAGGCGATAGTTAGCCATTACAGGAACGGATAAAAGGGTGGTGCTGTATTTTGTGTTTACATATCCTGTCCAATACCCGCTAACCTTGCTTCCGTCGTCGATAACTTCAGTCTTATAGCTTTTTACATTAGCACCAGTATTCATACTCTTAACTTCTATTCTAATTCCAGTTGATATACCCCAATGTGAATTAGTACTCATCCAATGCGTGATATCACCTTCGATAACACCATTGAAGCGTGGATTGTAACTTTCTATTGAACGAATTTCACGTGGCATTGACCAAGGTGCCGTACCTCCGATATTAATTCCGCATTTCAGTTCATATTCCAAATCTGCTTTTACGATGCTGTCTGTTGGAGTGTTACTTGCATTTGCGAGCATGACACAAGAAATTAATATATATATTGTTGATATTATCTTTTTCATATTATCTTAATCTTATTTATAAAACAATTGCATCTCGTCTACATACAGTGTACTGCCTACAGCACCGTCGAATGTAGCACCGTCAATACTTGATGACATGATAATTGAAATGTTGTATTTACCGTTTTTCAGTTTGTCAGCATCAATAGTCTTACCGTCTTTCATTACAAACGGAATAGCGAATCTTGTCCAAGTATCTGTCTCTTTCTTGTTTTGAAGTCTTGCTATTGATACGATATTGTCACTGGTAAGTGAGTTTGTTCCGTCAAGATATTGCACATCGTTAGTTATCTCATACAGTATTGCATAGATGTCAAAGTTGTCTTTCTTTCCTTTCACTTCATTGCTGTTAATGTCTGTATATACATCTCCAGCTTTATATTTATAGTAACCTACAAGCTCTGTCGGTATATTTTTGAAAGGTACACCGAAATGTGTAGATTTAGCCGCATTTGATAAGTCTATTTCAAACGAACCGATAAAAAGATTTCCTGCGGCTATTGGTGCATGAAACATTGCTCCTAGAGCGCCTGTACTTTGAGTTGTGAGCTTTGCACATTTACCAACATATCCATTATCATCCTGACATGTAGGGTAGGAGTTTGCTGGTCCGTCATAGTTCGTAATCATGAATCCTGCGTTTCCGCTTCCCCATTCAATAGACGAACCGTCGGTTGCGTCATTGTAGAATATTTGATAAAATGGTCTTGTCTCATTGGTATTATAATCGGTATCATAAAAGTATTTCACTTTATCAAAATTGTATGTTGTAAGGAGATTAGAGAATGTATATTCCACATTGTATGTCTTCTTCCACTGGCGGTCTTGTGATGTGACAACATAAGTTTGTGGTGTCAAGAAGTTACGTGTCGTTCCACTTTCTGGACTTATCGTAGCTCCTTCCGTGAGACTGAATTTTGGCGATTGTTGGCTAATATCAGTAGAGTCTTTTACGTACAGAGTTACTTTCTCGTTTGATATTATCGGGTCGCGAATAAGAATGCTTTTGTCAACTTCGCATAATGTGATGTCGGCTTCACTGTTAAGTGCTTCTTCTGAAATACAAGAAGTAAAAGTCATAAGTGTTAAAAGGCTTATGGCCGTCATAAATTTTAACTTCATCTTTTACTTTAATTATTTATTTCTAGCTTGCAAATGTAACATAAGTAAGGTTAAATTCAAAATTATTTAATTCTTTTTATACAGGGAAAACGAATTTTTTTTGCTTAATATTGATGTTTTATAAAAGAAAGAAGTATATTTGCAGATTAAAATTAAAGTGAATGAGCATTACTGCTGACGTAATACTATCCGAACTCAAATATCTTGTTGATGAAGAGAAAAGGATTGTATTACCAAAATTCTTCAAGACTGGTAAAGGCGAATATGGAGAGGGCGATAAGTTCCTCGGAGTTGTCGTACCTAATATTCGAAGTGTAGCAACATCACATCTTGATGCTGTTGGCAGTGATATTGCTATTTTGCTTTCTTCACCGCTCCATGAGATGAGAATGTGTGGTCTGCTTATTATGGTGGAAAATTGTAAGCAAACACGAAAAAAGTCGTGGTTGAAATTGCATTCTGTTGAAGAAGCAGAACACTTGCGTAAGCAATATTTTGAGCTATATCTTGAGCACACTGACAGAATAAATAACTGGGATTTAGTTGATTTATCTGCGCCAACGATAGTCGGTGAATATATTGCTGATAAAAAACGTGATATTCTGTATAAACTAGCAGAAAGTAGTTTGCTTTGGGAACAGCGTATCGCGATTGTTTCTACGTATGCGTTAATACGCAATAATGATTTAGATGATACTTATATGTTGGCTGAAAAACTTCTTCATCATCCGCATGACCTCATGCAAAAGGCCGTCGGTTGGATGTTGCGTGAGGCTGGCAAACGAGATAAGCCACGTCTCATGGATTTTTTGGATGAACATTCTACTGATATGCCGCGTACTATGCTTCGTTATTCAATAGAGAAGTTCACGGATGTAGAACGTGAATATTATATGAAGAGGAAATAGTATTATTCGTAAAAATATGAGAGTTTTGGTAATTAACGGTAGCCCACGTAAAAAGGGCAATGTGGCTACAATGCTTCATGCCGTATCTGATCAGATGGGTGATGCCGACGTACATTGGATTAATGTAAATGACTTATCTCTTCGTCCATGTATGGGCTGCATGAAATGTAGAGAAACAGGAACTTGTGTGCTGCCAGAAGATGACGGTCACCGTATGGCTAAAGAAATCAAGGATTGCGATGCGATTGTAATCGGAACACCTGTGTATTGGGGAAACATGAGCGGACAGATGAAACTAATGTTTGATCGTATTGTTCCAGCCATGATGGGGGAGTCAAAACTTGGAATACCAATCGCTTTGCATAAAGGTAAAAAGGCTGTTATAGTAAGTACTTGTACTACTATATGGCCGTTTAGTTGGATTGCTAGACAAACTAGCAATGCTAATCATGCCATGAAGGAGATATTAAGATATTCTGGATTTAAGGTTGTCGGTAAACTAGTCTTGCCGGGTACAAAAAATAAATCAGGTGTTCCACAAAAGATAATAAATAAAGCCAGACGGTTGGCTTTGAAATTATATAAATAATTAAATCATGACAAATAAAAAAGAAGCTGCTTTATCGTCAATTTTAGCCGCCGTGTTTCTTACGACGATGAAGTTTATTGTGGGTATTCTCACATTTAGTTTGGGTATTATATCCGAGGCAATTCATTCACTGCTTGATTTGCTTGCCGCAATAATCACATATTTTTCTGTGAGCATGTCTGATAAACCTGCTGACAGGCAGCATCAATATGGACATGGAAAGATAGAAAATCTTTCTGCTTTCCTTGAGTCTGTATTACTTGTTATCACATGTGCTTGGATTGTTTATGAAGCTGTAAATAGATTGTTGGCTAATGAGTCTAGTGTTACTGTCACTGTATGGAGTTATGCAGTGGTAATAGTTTCTATGATTATAGACATCAGTCGTTCACGTATGCTATTTAAGGTTGCAAAACGTGATAACAGTCAGGCTTTGGAAGCTGACGCAATACATTTCTCAACAGATATATTGAGTTCGGCAGTTGTATTGCTAGGTTTGATTTGTGCTCATTTCGGATACTATAGGGCTGATGCAATATCAGCTATTGGAGTAGCAATAATTGTATTGTTTATTTCATATCGTCTTGGAAAGCGTGCTATTGATGTGCTGCTAGATCGTGTACCAGACGGATTGACTGAGAAAGTTGAGGCTAAGTTAAAGTTAAATACTGATATTGTTGGTTTTCATGATTTAAAGATACGTGTTGCTGGACCTGATACTTTTGTTAAGGTTAATGTGCATATCGGACATGACTTGGATCTTGAAGCAGCTCATGACATCTGTGATAGAATTGAAAAAGATATATGTACTATGATTCCAAAATGTGAAATCATCGTACATGCCGAACCAGAATAATATAATGTTACAGGTGCTATTATAGCACCTGTAACATTATATCAGTTTGCGGTTTAAATGAATCATTGTTTCTTTACTTTTGGTCCTAATCGTTAGATTAATCTTAATTTATTTGTTTATCATTCGCTCAAAGATAAACAATATATGCACCATTCCGTGCATTTCATCTTCCCGAAAAAATATTTTTTCGGTTCTTCTTCAATTTAGGGGGTTAAATATCGGTGCTTTAGTGTTATAAATTATTAGTTAACGCATTGGTAATCAACACATTAGTTAACATTAAAAAGTTGTAGATGTGGTGTTTTTTTTGTATCTTTAATGTGTGAAAAATAAAAATAAAACAAC
>Ga0183099_1000230_pt1 | contig 47470 bp, 51 predicted proteins | sample Biomet1_FD_127788 | JGI IMG/M metagenome (GOLD analysis project Ga0183099, IMG submission 127788) | Microbial communities from bioreactor (seeded with anoxic lake sediment) at LBNL, California, USA - Biofuel metagenome 1 | ecosystem: Engineered > Bioreactor > Anaerobic > Unclassified ... | reverse complement strand
CATAACTGCCCACAATTAGAATAAAAAATAGAGCAATGATCAAGTTTCTGAAATATTCTCTTGGTATTAGGATTACTGAAAGCATGATAAAGTGTTGATATTATATATAGGAATATCAAACTAGAACCATAAATCGAAGTACTGACAATCCCCACAGGATCACTGTTGTAGAATGCGCAAACAAGCATCACAATTGTGCCTGCTATAGCTAAAACCACCCCGATTCCGTGGAAAATGGAATTTAAGATTTCCTCTTCCCTGCATTGGTCATTAAAATTAGTGACATTTGTCAATTTTAAGCGTCCTCCATTAATGAGATCATTTTTTAAATTTTTCCGGGTGTCCTTATGATTCCGGAATCAAAAATATGGATTTCTCAAAGGTTTTGTGCAAAGTGTTTCATAATTTTTGCCCAAATACGCTGCGTTTCAATAAATTCACCGTAATGTATTTTTACATTTTTATGGTATTTCTCCATTTCAGCAGCAATGTTAATAAAATACGGTTCTTTAAAATAATTGCAGATCTTAGGCAATGTCTCGTAAAGTTGTTCCCGCATTTTTTTAATCTTTTCCTCATAGCAATCCGGTTGTGTGATATAGAGTAGTAATGGCTTATAACGAATCCACCCGATACAGGCCTTGTAAAATCGAGTGGTAACCTGTTCATTATCAGCTTTGATGAACTTCAATCGAATTGGGAGTACACCTTCCAAAAGATCTTTGTAGGTGGAAAACCCGTCATGGAATGCATAGCATGGTACACGCAAAACTTTTCGTTCGCTCAGGCAGGTACTTAAAAAAGTATCCTCTCCTCTCGCTCCCGGCGGATTGTAAAATGGGAAAACACGTTGAGTATTTGTCAGGTTAATGCATAAATTAGCACCTGAAATAAATTTAGCATGATTTAATTCCTTCACCTCTGTAGCATTGTCGGAAGTCAATATATTTATATCAGCATATGTCACTCCACCATTTTCCATAATACTTTTCAGGGTATCCCAGTTAACGATTTCATTACTTATAGCCTCAATAAAAGAACGGAATTCTTCTTCTTTTAAAGTATCATTAAATTCTACGAAAGGAACGGGTGATACATATCCGCAGTGATGTCCGTGAGTTATGTCCGCTTGAGAGATATATTTAATATGGTTTGATAGAATATCCTGCCCTCCCCAAAGTGCAGTTTTGTGTTTATTGGTAACTGCCATGGGGTATTCATCGTCATCTATAAAAACCAAATAATCAATGCTATTTTTTATTGCGTAGTACATCAGGGCATTACGCTTAGCCGCATACCCTTTGCCAAATATTTTGCCTGCCTCATTATTATCAATGACGTTTTCTCGAATCAAGTAATTAATTTCTTCTTTAATAGAAGCGCCTCCGATAAACGTACTACTATCAAGCTGATCGGCTAATTCTAAAGGGACATTGGTGTAATCCGTTTTTTTGGTTTTATTATATTTTAGATCATATGCAACAAAAAGGTTTAAGCTAATTTCTTTGTTATCTACCAGACCAGATTCCTTCCAGTTGTGTATATTGGTTCTTAATGCTTTCTGAAAACTCTTTCTTCCTGTGGCAAAGCCGATTCCAACTTTAATATCTTTAACATTATGCATTTAATCACTCCTTTTAATGCAATTACTGTTTTATACAGATTAGGTTAACACTATCCGTTGAAGTTTATGCCTTATTAACAAGAGTGGGTTTTACATTATTGCCTTTATATAAATTGGATATTACTCCTGAGAGGCTGCCTAGTATCTTTTTTAGATATCATTTCTGATCTGTGCTATGTATTCCTTAGTTTCGTTAATGGTTATAAGTGCAACCTTTGCTGCTAAGTCTATTTTTGAAAAGACATAATTATAACTTGATTTATCTCTTTGCCCTTTTAAATATTCCTTGATATCCATTTCAATATCTCTTTTTGCATTTCTTTTTATATCTTCTAAAGCCATTCCTAAGCTCCCTCCATATTAACTCTACTTTTGTTATTACTCATAGGATTGTCTTCCATCTTTTCCGTTTGAAACTGATTGGTTATTATATCTTGCTTTTCCTTGATATCTTCTTTTTCTCGACTTTAAGTTTCAACTTTTCAGTCGCTATGCTTTCATCGTATTGATTTTGTCTTCTTTCCTTTTCGTCCTTAATCTGTTCTTGCTTGCAATGTAATTCCTCCATAACGACCATTTCTAGATCGGTATCGTATAACTTTAAATATTTACCCAATGCATCTGGATATACAAATTGCTTTATCCCATATTGTTCAGAAAATCGAACAGATATTCCATTTGCTTGTCTTCGGTTCCGATGACCATGGCCATGACCTTTGACGGATCGCTGATATATTGTAGCGCCTCCATGATTGGCGTCAGGTACAAATGACGCGGCGAAATGTCCCAGTATTTTGCGAGCCATCCGGCACAGACGGTCCCAAAGCTCTTGGACAGAAAAACAATGTCCTCATAGTTTTCCGCGCGAATATTGCCCAGTTGATCAAGCATAACGGGCTTTGCTATCTCTAAAGCCTGGTTAACGGAACTGAACTGCCCGAACGGGACGGAAGAAAAGTCGAGCTGAATCACCTCATAGCCATGCGAAGAAAAAGTCTCCGCGCATTTTACCAGCAGCGGCTGCCGGCATGTGTAGCCTGTCCCGGGAAAAATCACCAGAAGGTTTTTTTTGCTGAGTTCAACCCAATAGCGTTCGGTCGTCGTTCCGTCCGATTCGTCGAACGCCGTGCTCTCCATAACGCCGCCGGCGGAAAGGATGGTTTTCCGCGAGCCGACGTTATCGTCAAAACAGCAGATCAGCACCCGTTTCATGCCAAGCTTCCGGCATTCGATCAGCGTCAAGCGCAACTGTTCTTTTGCATAGCCCTTAAGCCGCTCCGATTTGCGGATGGAATAGCCGATATGTCCGCCGAAGCGCAGCAGGTAATCATTCAGCATATAGCGGATGACCACCATGCCGACCACCCGGTCATCCGAGCTTCTCACGCAGAGAAATTGGGATGCAGGGACAATCCCCTCCGGGCGGGTCTCCGCATTGTCGATCAGGGAAAGCCACGAAAGCCAGTCGCGGGGATCATCGTATTGTCGCAGGTTCGACGTTCCGTCCAGTCTGTCTCCGCTATCCAGGAACTCTTGCCGATAAGATCGGATCTGTTCCAGATATTTTTCGGACGGACTTACCAATTCCAATTGGTCCATCATATCTCCTCGTATTTTTATGTTTATGTTTTTTTGCATAAACAGTATGTTATGTAATATACGCATATGCAGCTGAGAAATAAAAGAGCTTTTGTAAGGAAGAAGAGGGAATCTATAACAGATAGCCCCGGATTTGATTACAGCCGCAGAGCAAGCTCCAGCGCAATATGCAGGCACTTTACTTGTTCGTCATGTTCTTCTTTGCTGCTTAGAATTCGCTTGTCCCATTCCGGAGCATCCAAAAGATCACCGCTCATAAGAAAATCGTAAAGTTCCAACCCTCGGAAATCACAAACCGCCTGAATGCCGGCGACTTCCATTTCTACAGCAAGACAGCCCTCGGCTTTCCGCTTTTCCATGTTGCCGCGTGTCTCCCGATACAGGCCGTCCGTCGTCCAAGTTCCGCCTTTCACGCAGGGAATCCCCATGGAAGTAAGCTCACGCATTAAAAAGTCTGCGTTTTTCACCTCAATATAGTCGCTTGCCGGGCAGTAGTGATAGGAAAAGCCATCGTCCCGATAAGCCCGGTCCGGCACAATGATCTTACCCGCAGTTATATCCCGGCTGAGGGAACCGCAAGAGCCAAAAAAGATGTATTTGGTCGCGCCGATGAGGCAATTTGCTTCTTCCAGACACGTTCCTGCGCCGGCCGAAGTGCTTGAAGTAAGAAAAATGGCTATACGTTTTCCTTTATAATTGAAAGTATAGATAGGGACCAGTCCTCTGTCCAGGGATACATTTGAAATGCATGTGCAAGAAAAATTATCCAGGACATATTGAAGAACTTTGTCCATAAAAGTGACAACGCAAATATCACAAAACTTATCATGGACGCCATAGAACATCTCCGGGGAAATGACGGCCTCGGTTATATTGTCAAATGTGTCTGTTATCATCGCAAAGCCAAAGTCCTTTCTTGCAGGCCTCATGTGTGCGCTCAGACTTTTCCATCTCATGCATATGATTATACTATTATTTTTCAGATACGCTAGCACAGCAAGGCCTTTTTGTCAACCTTATTCATGAAATCCGAAGTCGGTTTTTCCAATCAGCAGAAAAAAATATTTACTTTTGGCGGAACATTGAAAAAAGTATCGAATTCGGACTTGCCGACGGTGCATATGGTATGCCAAAGGGGGTTTTCATATGCTCTCCACAACCTTCATGCTCCTGATCGGAAGTGCTTTGATGATGCTGCGGCTAGGGGAAAACACCGGGTCGTTTCCCCGTCCGCTCAAGCCAGCAGAAGAAAAAAAGTATCTTGCGCTCGCCATGGCAGGCGATATTGAAGCCCGTAACATGCTGATCGAACATAATCTGCGGCTGGTCGTACATATAATGAAAAAATACTATACGCAAACGGCCGACGCGGAGGATCTTGTCTCCATCGGAACCATTGGCCTGATCAAGGGCGTTACCACATACCGGCCGGAAAAAGGCGTACGCCTGGCGACTTATGCCTCCAAATGTATTGAAAATGAAATACTGATGTACTTCCGATCCCAGAAAAAGACCGCCGGAGACGTCTCTCTGTCGGATGCGCTGGACGCTGACGGAGAGGGAAGCGGGTTGTCTCTGCTAGACACGCTGTCCCAGGACGACGATATGCTCGATCAGGTCAGCAGGCAGGAGAGCTGCAGCCGTGTACACGAAGCAATGGATCGGCTGCTGACGCCACGGGAGGCAGCGGTCGTCTGGATGCGCTATGGCTTAGGCGGCTGTGATGCGATGCCGCAGCGGGAAGTTGCCGAGGTGTTGGGGATTTCCCGCTCTTATGTCAGTCGAATTGAGAAGAAAGCAATCGAAAAACTGCGGGAAGGTCTGGAACATAAAGAATGACAGCAAAAAATGCTTGATTTATACAAAAGGGTATGTTATAGTTCATTTTAGTAAATCATTTTCCTGAGTGGGTACCGTCCCACTCTTTTTAATGAGCAAAATCAATTTGTCAGAATATGGTATTTAAATGAATCAAACTGAGAAAATTGTGTCAGAACTAGCGGGCCCAGTCATTGCAGGGCGCGGGATGGAGCTTTGGGACGTGGAGTATGTGACGGAAGCGGGTCAAAAACACCTGCGGGTCTACATCGACGGCCCGGAGGGCGTAAGCATTGACGACTGTGAGGCGATCAGCCGCATTTTGGACCCCATGCTAGATGAGACGGATCCCATCGCTGACAGCTATATTTTTGAAGTCAGCTCTGCCGGTGCAGAACGCCAGCTAAAGCGTCCGTCTGATTTTGAACGTTTTATGGGCAAAAAGGTAGAGGTGAAACTTTACCAAGTTGTAGATGGCTCCAAGCTCTGGATCGGTGCGCTGGAAGGTTACTCAGACGGTGCCGTTACCGTCGATGGACACACTTTTTCAAAGGGACAGGTTGCCAGCGTAAGGCTGCGCATGGAAATATAGGCTGGAGGAAGCAGAATGAACGCGGAATTTTTTAGCGCAATCGAAGATATCGAGAAGGAAAAAGGCATTCCCCGTGAATATATGTACGAAAAGATCAATCAGGCAATGCTGGCCGCTTTCCGTAAAGACTATCCGGATGCTGCGGAAAACGTCGTAGTCGATCTGGACGAAGAGAAGAAAAAGATCGATATGTATATCCTTACCGACGTGGTTGAGGAAGTGGAAAACCCGGCCGTTCAGATGACTGTTGAGCAGGCTCATGTCTATAACAAGCGTGCCAAAGTCGGAGAACAGGTCAGAGTGCCCGTTGACACTAAGGAATTTGGCCGTATTGCCGCACAAGCCGCCAAGCAGGTTATCATTCAGGGTATCCGCGAGGCGGAACGCGGTATCATATATGATGAGTTTACTTCAAAAGAGCACGAAATTCTTACTGGTGTTGTCAGCCGCATAGATCCGCGGACCGGGAGCATATCCATGAAAATCAGCTCGAATGCGGAGTTTACGGACGCTGTTTTGTCCCCCAACGAGCAGATTCGGGATGAGGAACTGCATGAGGGAGATCGCATCCGCGTCTTCGTTGTGGAAGTCCGAAAATCCACCCGCGGCCCGCAGGTACTGATTTCGCGCACCCATCCGGGCCTTGTCAAGCGCCTGTTTGAACTGGAAGTACCTGAAATTGCAGACGGCACCGTGGAAATTAAGAGTATCGCCCGCGAGGCCGGAAGCCGCACAAAAATGGCCGTTTGGAGCACTGCGTCGGACGTCGACCCCATCGGCGCCTGCGTCGGTCCCAGGGGCGGACGTGTAGCCAGCATTGTGGATGAACTTGGCGGGGAGAAAATTGACATTATCAAATACAGTGAGGAGCCAGATGAGTATATTGCCGCTGCCCTATCTCCGGCGGAAGTACTGCAAGTTAACCTGGAAGAGGATGGAAAGTCCTGCCGGGCCGTCGTGCCGGACAGCCAGCTGAGCCTTGCCATCGGCAAAGAAGGCCAGAACGCCCGCCTTGCCGCAAAGCTCACCGGCTATAAGATCGATATCAAGCCTGAAAGCGAGGGCTGATATGCACCCGGCGCCGGAACGTATGTGCGCCGCCTGTCATACACGGCGGCCAAAGGAAGAACTTTGGCGCGTCGTCCGCTCTCCGGAAGGGGTAGCTGTGATGGACACGACCGGAAAGGCGCAGGGTAGGGGTGTGTATCTTTGCCACAACGATGCCTGCCTCAAAAAAGCAAGGAAAAGTCGCGCGTTGGAAAAAGCGCTCGGCACGGCGGTACCGGGAGCGGTTTATGACGAGATTTCCCGGCTGATAGAGGAGACGAATGGATAAAGCCCTTGGATATCTGGCCCTGTGCTCAAAATCCGGCAAGCTCGTTGTGGGCGCCGACAACTGCGTACAGGCGCTCGGACGCGGAAAGGCTAAGCTTCTGCTTCTGGCGTCGGATGCTTCACCGAATGCCATAAAACGGGCCGAAGGGATGACGTACGGAAGAAAGATACCGCTTTTGCGGTGCACAATAACAAAGCAGGAGCTGGCAGACGCGACGGGGGAAAACGGGCTCGTCGCTATCGCGGCCATCTGCGACAAAGGACTTGCACGGGCGTTCCTAAATACCGTGCAATGTGCCGAGCGGAACGAGGAGGAGTGAGTATGAGCAGTTTAATCAAATACCGGGTGCATGAAGTGGCAAGAGATTTTGATACCACTTCCAAGGTCATCGCGGAAATTTTGACCGACTATTCCACAATGCCTAAGAACCATATGCAGGTTCTGGAGGACGAGGAGCTGGACATTATTTTTGAATATTTAACACAACATAATCAGATCAACAGCATTGCGGATATCTTCAATGACAATGCCCCTGCCGAAAAGCAGGCAGCAAAGGCTGAAGAAAAGGGCGCGACGGAATCCGTGCCGGAAAAGAAAGCTGAGGGTACCCCGGTCGCTCCGAAAAAGCCCAAGCCAGATAAGCCTCATATGCCCCGTCAGGTTGTGGAAACGCGCGTCATCGATACCCATGGCTCCACCAATACCAATCTTTCTAAATATGATGAGCGTTTTGACAATATGGCCGGAGACAAAGCCCAGAAGCTCAAGCACAGCAAGGACATCAAGGAAAAAATTCAGCCTAAGAACAAGCAACGCCAGATGACCGCGGCTGCCAGCGCCAAGCATCGGCAGGAAGAGCGGGACAAAATGCAGCGTCTTCAGTTCGAGATTGCCAAGAAAGCACCCACCAAAGTACAGATTCCGAATGAGATCTCCGTGGGTGAACTTGCCATCCGCATGAAAAAGACTGGCGCCGAAGTTGTGCGCAAACTTGTGCGTATGGGCGTTATGGCATCTATGTCCGACACCATCGATTATGACACGGCGGCCCTGGTAGCAATGGAGTTCGACTGCAAGATCGAGCACGAAGTCGTCGTAACGGTCGAAGAACGTCTGATCGACGTCCATGAGGATACCAAGGAAGAGCTCATGCCTCGCGCGCCTGTGGTGGTAGTCATGGGCCATGTCGACCACGGTAAGACCTCTCTTCTGGACTATATCCGCCATTCCCACGTTGCGGCCGGTGAGGCCGGCGGCATTACACAGGCCATCGGCGCGTATGTTGTGGAAATCAACGGAAAGCCCATCACATTTCTCGACACCCCGGGCCATGAAGCGTTTACTTCCATGCGAGCCCGCGGCGCTATGATAACGGATATCGCCATCCTTGTGGTGGCCGCCACTGAAGGCGTTAAGCCTCAGACGATCGAATCTATCAACCACGCCAAGGCCGCCAAAATTCCCATCGTGGTTGCCATAAACAAAATGGATATGCCCGGCGCCAACCCCGACCGAGTGAAGCAGCAGCTGACGGAATATGACCTCGTCTGTGAGGAGTGGGGCGGCGACACCATCATGTGCCCGGTTTCTGCCAGGACCGGCGAAGGCGTCGATAACCTTCTGGAGAATCTCACGCTTCAGGCGGAGATCCTTGGCCTGGACTGCCAACCCCAACGCGCCGCTTCCGGCACCGTCATCGAGGCTCGGCTCGACAAGGCCGCGGCCCCATCACGACGGTTCTTGTGCAGAACGGAACCCTTCATCAGGGCGACGTCATTATTGCCGGCACGGCCGTAGGCCGTGTGCGCACCATGGTCAACGACAAGGGCGTCCGCGTTGAGGAGGCCGGACCTTCCGTGCCCGTGGAAATCGCGGGTATGGGCGAAGTCCCCAATGCCGGTGACATCTTCAACGCCGTCGCGGATGAACGCATGGCACGCGAGCTTGTGGAACAGCGCAAGGAAAAAGAAAAGATGGCCGGCTCCGGCGCGCCGAAGAAGGTTTCGCTGGACGATTTGTTTGCCCGTATCCAGCAGGGCGAAATGAAAGAATTCAACATCATCGTTAAAGCCGACGTCAAGGGGAGCGCGGAAGCTGTCAAATCCTCACTTGAGAAGATATCCAACAGCGAGGTCTGCGTAAAAGTGATTCACTGCGGCGTCGGCGCCATCAACGAGTCCGATGTCATGCTGGCTGCGACCTCCAACGCACTCATTGTCGGCTTCAATGTTCGCCCGGACAACGCGGCTCGCGACAACGCCGCCCGAAACGACGTAGAGATCCGTATGTACCGCGTCATCTACGACTGCATTGATGAGATTGAGGCAGCCATGAAGGGCATGCTCGCGCCAAAATTCAAGGAGAACATTATCGGCCACGCCGAGGTCCGTCAGACCTATAAAGTCTCCAAAGTCGGCACCGTCTGCGGCTGCTATGTGCTCGATGGTCGTGTCCAGCGCAGCTGCAAAGTCCGCGTCCTTCGCGACAATGTGGTTATCTTTGAGGGTAGCCTTGCATCGCTCCGCCGCTTTAAGGACGACGTAAAGGAAGTCGCATCCGGCTTTGAATGCGGCATGCAGGTAGAAAGATACAATGACATCAAGGAAGGCGACGTCATTGAATGCTACGCAATGGAGCAAATCGATGGTTAGTTATCACATTGAACGTATCAACGATGATATCCGACATGTTTTGTCCGAAAAGCTGCGGGATGTGAAAGACCCGCGCGTCCAGCAGGGTATGCTGTCGGTCATGCGCGTGGAAACTACCGGAGATCTGCGCTATGCCAAAGTGTTTATCAGCATGTTGGGCGATTACGATGAAAAGCAGCTTCTCAAAGGCCTGCGTTCTGCATCCGGTTGGCTTCGCCGGGAACTGGGAAGCTCACTGACCCTGCGGTACACGCCGGAGCTTGTTTTCGAACTGGATAACTCCATCCGCCACGGGGCGCATATCAATGAAATAATCAAAAACCTGGACATTCACGATGACGACAATCAATAACTGCATTGAATTTCTGAAAGCGAACGACGGATATCTGCTGATCACGCATATCCGTCCCGACGGCGACACGCTCGGCTGTGCCGCCGCGCTTTGTCATATCCTGCGCCGTATGGGAAAAACCGCATTTGTCTGGCCGAACCCTGAGATCACGCCGACCTATGAGGAATGGATGGCACCCTACTTGATGGAAACGAAATTTACGCCCAAAACCGTCATAGCGGTGGATGTGGCGGCTGCACATCTGATTCCCGACGGCTGCCACTATATGGTCGATTACTGCATCGACCACCATCCCACGAATGAAAACTTTGCCAGGAAGACTTTCTGTGAACCGCAGAACGCCGCATGCGGCGAGACGATCCTGAAGCTGGCAAAAGCCCTCAATGGCGGCCTTGACCGTGAGACGGCAAACCTTCTTTATATTGCCGTTTCCACGGATACTGGCTGCTTCGTTTACGGCAACACCACAGCCCAGACCCACCAAGCCGCCGCTGAGCTCATCGAAGCAGGTGCGGACATTCGGACGCTCAACAAAAAGCTATTCCGAACCTTCAGTTACTCCCGCCTTGTGTTGGAGAGCATGATCTACGCAGGTCTTAAGCGCTATCACGACGGCGAAATCAATGTAGCGACCGTCACGCTGGATATGATGGAAAAAACCGGCGCCACTGAGGACGACTGTGAAGATCTGGCGGCCTTGGCCGGCCGTATCAAGGGAAGCCGCATTTCGGTAACCATCAGGGAGCTGGAAGGCGGCGAGAGCAAAATCAGCCTGCGCAGCGACGAATTTTTCGATTCCTCCGCGATCTGTGCGCTCCATGGCGGCGGCGGACACCGCATGGCCTCCGGATGCAGCATATTTGCGCCACCGGAAAAAGCGCGGGAGATCATTGTCAAAGAGATTGAGGACGCCCTAGCATGACGGGTATTTTGCTGGTGGACAAGCCCGCGGAGTGGACGAGCATGGACGTATGCGCACATCTCCGCGGGATTTTGCATGAAAAGCACGTCGGCCACACGGGCACGCTCGACCCCAACGCCACGGGACTTCTGGTTGTACTGGCCGGAAAGGCCACAAAGGCCGCAAAATTTGCCGAGTCCGACGTAAAGGAATACACGGCGAGGCTCCACCTCGGTACGGTGACGGACACCCAAGACATCTGGGGTACGGTTCTGGAGCAGAACGTCCAGAAGGTGACACGACAGCAGCTGGAATCCGTTCTGCCGCGCTTTCGCGGCGGCATTTTGCAGTTGCCGCCGATGTATTCGGCCATTAAAATCCGCGGCCAGAAGTTATATCAAATTGCACGACGGGGCGGGGAAGTAGAGCGTGAGCTGCGTCCCATTACGATTGAAAAGCTCGAAGTTTCAGGCTTTGAAAATGACGAGTGGATACTGGACATCCGCTGTTCCAAAGGTACTTATGTGCGCACGCTGTGCGCTGACATCGGCGCAGCGCTGGGCTGCGGCGGCTGTATGTCGGCTCTGCGGCGCACGGCGGCCGGACGCTTTTCCGTTTCACAGGCTCACACATTGGATGAGATCCGCGCAGACCCGGAGGCCTATCTGCTCCCGGTCGAGTGCTTAACGGGAGAACAGATATGAATTCGATTCAACGGGTCGTGGCTCTTGGCTTTTTTGACGGTGTCCATCTTGGCCATCAGGCACTTCTGCGCCGGACGGTGGAAGAAGCGCAGCGGCGCGGCGCAAAGCCGTCTGTAATTTCCTTCGACACGCATCCGGACTCGCTGGTACACCATGTGACGGTTCCCCTTCTCAACAGCGTGGCCGGGCGCAGATATCTTATCCAGTGCATCGGTGGCATCGACGATGTTATCATGATCCACTTTGACGAGCGATTTATGCGTACCCCGTGGGTAAATTTCGCAAACACGCTGAAAAACGAGCTCGGGGCGGTGCATCTTGTGATGGGCCGCGACTTCTCCTGCGGCTGGAAAGGCGAGGGAACGGCAGATAAACTTTGCGCGTGGTGCCAAGAAAACGGGTTGGGCTGCGACGTGATCGACGAGGTCGTTTTGGACGGTGAAATTGTCAGTTCCACCTATATCCGCAGTCTGGTGCTGGACGGACAAATCGAGCGTGCGAACCGGTTTTTGGGCCATCCGCATATGCTCATCGATACCGTCGGCTACGGCTATAAGATCGGCCGCAGGATTGGCGCGCCGACTATCAACACCCGCATCCCAGAGGGCGTGATTGTTCCAAAACACGGCGTGTATGCCACGCGCGTATGGTTGCCGGATGGCCCGAGGGCCGCCGTGACGAACGTCGGCGTCCGTCCAACTTTCGGCGACGGAAACGATGTGACTGTCGAATCGAACATCTTGGATTTTTCAGGCAATCTCTATGGCTCACAGGTGCGGCTTGAATTTTTTAAATATCTGCGCCCCGAGCATAAATTTTCTGCTCCGGAAGAACTCCGTGCACAGATCGAGCGAGACATTGGGCAGACAAGAGAATACTTCAACAAAAAAAGCTGACCCATCGGTCAGCTTTTTTTGTCAGCATTTTTCTTTCTCCGGCGCCGTCTGGGTGTTGCGGATTTTTCTTGAAAATAGGCGGTCATACTTTCGTCCGCACGATAGACGAGTCGGTTTGCACACCAGCTGCTGTTCTCTTCCCGGCGAACACGCAGGCGAATCAAAAACGGTCCGTGTTCCTCGCAGATCGCCATAGCCATGTAGCGCTTGTCACCCTGATTGACCCAGCGGGACGGTTCCAATGCCTTTCCACAGTCCGGGCAAACAAAACCCGCGACTTCCGGTGCTGCCCAAAGTTCGCCTTTGGAGTTGAAATAATCGGACACCGTATGCTCAACGGGATCGGGACCTTCTTCACCGGAAACTTTTTCATGCACATGATGCGCCATCTGCTGCAGCATCTCTTCATAGTGAGAAATACCATCCGGCAGGTTAAGGTGGGAGCAAACCAGAGCAGTGTTGTAAGCATCACCGAGCGCGTCGTGGGCCGTGCGCGTCTGCTCAATGCCGAAGTGCTCCATAGCGGTCTCCAGAGACTTCTGGTTGCGGTCACCGTCGGTCTGCTGGTTATAGATGAGCTGAAGATTCACCCAGCGCCCCATCCAATCGATCTCCATGTCATGGATGATAAGGTTTTGCTCCATAATTCCAAAGTCATCGTAGCCCCAGGTCATAAAGGTGCAGTCAGGACCGCAGAACTTCCAAAATTTCTCCATGGCTTCGGGGAAAGAAAGACCATTTTCCAGCCTTGTATTGTCAAATCCGGTGAGCTTTTTGACTTTATAGTGCATTTTGCGGAACCAGATGGGTTTTACATCGCACTGAAATTCTTCGCCGGGCATAAGGTCATCGTTGAGCTTTACGGCACCGATCTGAATAATTTCGCCGCGCAGATGGATGGGCAGGTGCAGAAATATGGAAGATTTAGCGCTCATGGCCTGGTTCCATTCCAGGTCCAGGACAATATATGACATCAGGTTTTTCCTTTCCTGTTTCGATCAACGCCCACGTATTGTAGCATACATCTTAAAAAATAACAATATATTTGCTATCGTCAGGCCAATATGTTATAATCTTCGGACTGTGAGGTGAATTTTATGAAGATTGCCGTCCTCTGCGGAGGACTTTCTAACGAACGCGACGTTTCTATCTCCAGCGGAACCGGGATCGCAAGAGCACTGCGTGAATGCGGACACCGGGTTGCGCTGGTGGATCTTTTTTATGGCCGCGAGGAACTTTCCGGTAATATAGATTCGCTGTTTACCGCCGAAGAAACCGATACGCAGTTTCGCGTAGGCGAGGACATTCCGGATCTAAACGCGCTGCGTGCTGCGCGCGCGGGCAAAAGCGTCGTCGGGCCCCATGTCCTCGATATCTGCGCCGCAGCCGATATCACTTTCATGGCCCTTCACGGCGAGGAAGGTGAAAACGGCAAGGTTCAGGCCATGCTCGATATGCACGGCATTCGCTATACCGGCAGCGGCTATCTCGGCAGCGCCATTGCCATGAACAAGAGCCTGACCAAGATACTCTTGCAGGAGGCTGGCGTCCCTGTGCCGGGCGGAATGACAATTAAGCGCGGAGACATCCCCTACGATAACCCCGGTTTTCCCTGTGTTGTCAAGCCTTGTTCCGGTGGGAGCAGCGTGGGCACCACCATCGTGACCGAGAAGTCGCAATACGATAAAGCACTCGAAACCGCTTTCCGTTATGAGGACAGCGTGATTGCGGAGTGCTATATTGTCGGGCGGGAACTGACCGTCGGCGTTATTAACGGGGAAGCAATGCCCGTAATTGAAATCATCCCCAAGGCCGGGTTCTACGACTATAAAAACAAATACCAGCCGGGGCTGACACAAGAACTTTGCCCCGCGCCCATCACGCCGGAGCAGACGCTTGAAATCCAGCGTCTGTCCGTCATAGTACATAAGGCGCTGCGAATCGATGTCTACAGCCGCGTGGACTTCATCATGGACAAAGCCGGTTGCTTTTGGTGCCTGGAAGCCAACACGCTGCCCGGCATGACCCCCACGAGCCTCATTCCGCAGATGGGAGCCGTACAGGGCCTTAGTTTCGGCGAGTTGTGCGAAAAACTCATCCGCGTTTCGATGGAGAAATATCAATGAAAAACCTGACCTGCGCGGCCATTGCGCAAGTGACCGGCGCAGTCCACGGGCCGTTGCCAGAAGGAAAATTACAGCCGTCACTACAGACAGCCGGAAAGTTACGCCAGGCTGCCTTTTTGTTGCCATCAAAGGCGAGCAGGTCGACGGACATGATTATGCCGCCGCCGCCCAGAAAAGCGGCGCACTCTGCGCACTTTGCGAAAGGCCGATGGACTGCGCTCTTCCGCAGCTTATTGTTCCATCCACGCCGGCAGCTCTGAGGCAGATTGCCGCGTATTACCGGCGGCAATTTGACATTCCTTTCATCGGCATCACCGGAAGCGTGGGCAAAACTACGGCCAAGGAAATGATCGCATCAGTTTTATCCGAGCGGTTCGATACGCTTAAGACGGAAAAGAACTTCAACAATGAACTGGGCGTTCCCATGACGCTGTTCCGCCTGCGGGATGCTCACGAGGCCGCCGTCATCGAGATGGGCATATCCCACTTCGGCGAGATGACAAGGCTCACAGAAATGGTGCATCCGGATACGGCGGTCTTTACACTAATCGGCGATGCGCATCTGGAGTTTCTCGGAAGCCGGGACGGCGTGCTGCGCGCTAAATCCGAGATCGTCGGCGGTATGGGACCAGAGGGCGTAGTTATCTGCAACGGCGACGATACGCTTTTGAAAGCCCATGATTTTAAAAGGAAAACCATTCTCTTCGGTTTGGGTGGAAACTGCGACGTGCGCGCCGTAAATGTCACAAACGACGGTACAGCCGGCATGCGCTGTGACATTGTGACGGAAAGTAGGAAATTTTCCGTAACGATTCCCGCTTTCGGGCAGCACATGGTATATGCCGCGCTGATGGGCGCGGCCGTTGGCTTGAATTACGGACTGACGGACGAGCAGATACGCCGCGGCATTGCCGCCTACGAACCGGTCGGCAGCCGATCACGCATCACGGAAACCGGGTTCCTCACTCTGATCGACGACTGCTACAATTCAAATCCAACCTCCGCAAAATCGGCCGTGCTCTCCATGTCCGTGCTGCCGGGGCGCAAGGTCTGCATTCTGGGGGACATGCTGGAGCTCGGCGAGGATGGCCCGACCCTCCACCGCGACCTTGGCGCTTATGCCGCGTCGAAGTGCGCATTGGTAATTGCCTGCGGTACGCTGGCAAAGGAAATCCAAAATGGAGCGGGGTCGGGAGCTCTCTGGTTTTCTTCTGTTCCGGAATTGCTGGAATCTCTTCCGAAACTAATCCAAACCGGCGACGTTGTTCTGGTCAAAGCCTCAAGAAAATTGCAATTTGAGAAGATTTCGGAAAAACTCATAAAATTGATTTGAGAGAAATCCGGATTCGTTTGTTGAGTTATTAACACTTCACAAAATCGACTCATTTTGCTATAATAAGGCACGTATAGAATACCCAATATAAATTTAGGGGGATAGATATGTTCAAGATTGTCAGCAAGAGGCCTCTGAACGATGCGAAGACCGTCGTGGAATTCGTAATCGAGGCCCCGCTGGTCGCGCGCAAGGCTCTGCCCGGCCAGTTCATTATTTTCCGCCTGGACGAGTATGGCGAGCGTATACCCGTCACCATCGCGGGCTATGACCGGGAAAAAGGTACCATCACCATCATGGTTCAGCCCGTTGGTCAGACTACCCAGATGCTGAATCAGATGGAGGCAGGGGATTATATCGAAGATTTTGTCGGCCCGCTCGGACGTCCAACCAACATGGAAGGCCTTAAAAAAGTCTGCGTAGTCGGCGGCGGTGTGGGCAACGCCATCGCGTTTCCCGTAGCCAAGGGCATGCATGACCGCGGTATTGAGGTGGACATGGTCGCCGGATTCCGTTCTAAGAATATCGTCATTCTGGAAGACGAGATGCGCGCCAATGTGACGAATCTTTACATCACCACGGATGACGGATCTTATGGTGAGGCCGGTTTTAACGTAACAAAACTGAAGGCCCTGCTGGACGCCGGAAATAAGTATGACGAGATCATGGCCGTCGGCCCGACCCGCATGATGCAGCGCGTGTCCGAGGCAACAAGGCCTTACGGCATCAAGACCATCGTGTCCATGAACCCCATTATGGTCGACGGCACCGGCATGTGCGGCGGCTGCCGCCTGACGGGGGGCGGTGAGACTAAGTTCGCCTGCGTGGACGGTCCTGAATTCGACGGGCACCAGGTTGACTGGGACGGCATTATCAAGCGTTCCATGTATTACGCCGAGGAAGAAAAAACGGCAATGGACCATATTTGCCGTATCACGGGAGGTGTCAGACACCATGGCTAATATGAGAATGGACAAGAACCCCATGCCCGAGCAGGAGCCGCTGGTTCGCAACAAGAATTTTGAGGAAGTCTCTCTGGGCTATACCGAACAGATGGCCACTGACGAGGCCAAGCGCTGCCTGCACTGCAAAAATGCCCCGTGCATGACCGGCTGCCCCGTCTCTGTGCACATCCCCGAGTTCATTGCCAAAGTCGTCAAAGGTGACTTTGACGACGCCTATAACGAAATCAAGCTCACGAACTCTCTGCCTGCCATCTGCGGCCGTGTCTGCCCTCAGGAGGGCCAGTGCGAGGGTCAGTGCGTTCGCGGTATCAAGGGTGAACCTGTCGGCATTGGCCGTCTGGAGCGCTTCGTGGCCGATTACCACATGAACCACGCTGCGGCCGACAACAAGGCCGTTTCTGATGTTCCCAAGACCAATGGGCATCGCGTGGCGATTGTCGGCTCCGGACCTGCCGGCCTCACCTGCGCCGGGGATCTGGTCCGCAAGGGTTACGACGTCACGGTGTTCGAGGCCTTCCACAGGCCCGGCGGAGTGCTTGTGTACGGAATCCCGGAGTTCCGTCTGCCCAAGGCCATCGTGGCCCGCGAGATCGACCTTCTCAAGCAGCAGGGTGTAAAGATCGTCACCGACGCGGTCATCGGTCGCGCGATGAGCATCGACGAACTGTTCGAGGATGGCTATGAGGCTGTATTCATCGGCTCCGGCGCCGGTCTGCCTCAGTTTTTGCGCATTCCCGGCGAGAACCTGTTGGGCGTGTTCTCCGCCAACGAGATCCTCACCCGCACGAACCTCATGAAAGCCTACCTGTCCGAGTACGATACGCCCATCAAGATCGGCAAGAGGGTTGCCGTCGTCGGCGGCGGCAACGTGGCCATGGACGCTTCCCGCTGCGCCAAACGTCTCGGCGCGGAAGAAGTTTATATCGTCTACCGCCGCAGCGAGGATGAGCTTCCCGCCCGTAAGGAAGAAGTTCACCACGCCAAGCAGGAAGAAGTTATCTTCAGGCTGCTTAACAACCCCATCGAGATCATCGGGGACGAATCCGATCATGTGACCGGCATCAAAGTCATTAAGATGGAACTGGGCGAGCCGGACGCCAGCGGCCGCCGCAAACCCGTAGAAATCCCGGGCAGCGAGTATGTCATCGACGTTGATTCCGTAATCATCGCCATCGGCACGTCTCCGAACCCTCTCATCCGTACCACCACACCCGGCCTGGAGGTCACGAAGAAGGGCGGTCTTGTCGCGGACGACAAGGGCGCTACCACCCGTCCCGGCGTTTACGCCGGCGGCGATGCAGTCACGGGCGCCGCGACTGTCATCAAGGCTATGGGCGCCGGCAAAGTCGGCGCGGCCAGCATAGACGAGTACATCCAGTCCAAGACAAAGTAAGTAACACAATAAAAAACCGGAGGATCAATTCGATCCTCCGGTTTTGATTATTTACTTCTTGTTTTTTCGGTAGATCATCCACAGGCCGCACATCAGCAGATCCGGCTCCCGTATGATGCCTGCACGCCGGCAGTGGGGAATGATGGTATCGGCCCAGTCGCCCGTTGCAAACACAGTTGCCCGCCCGCAAAGCTCTCTGTCGATGCCATCCAGCAACCCGTCCAGCATGGCGGCAGCTCCGTAAATGATGCCAGATTTCATGCTGACCTCTGTGTTCCTGCCGATAATTTTTTCCGGTGCTTCAAGGCTTACACTGGGAAGCAGCGCCGCGCCGCCCGTAAGTGCAACCTGCGAGACCGCTACGCCCGGCGCTATAATGCCGCCTATATAGCTGCCTTTTTCGTTGATGACGCCAATGGATATCGCCGTGTCCAGGTCTACCGTGACGCAGGGAAGATGTTTCCGTTCCAGCGCTGCAACGGCCGCCGCAACAAAATTACTGGCAAGGGTGGCCGGATCATCCAGCCGAATGTCTAACCCGGTTTTGATGCCGGGGCCTACTATCATCGGCACACATCCCACCGTCGTAATGACCGCCTGCCGCAGCACAGCCGTCATATCCGGTACGACAGAGGAAATAATCGCGCCCTCCAGATTGTGCAGATTCGTCCCGTGCTGTTCGGCCATCAGTCTCATCAGCACGGCATATTCGTCTGCCGTACGCGTTTTATCCATGGAAAGGCGGCTGGAGAAATAAACAGTGTCGTCCTCGATTCCGCCCATAGCAATATGTGTGTTGGACAGGTCGATTGCCAGAACCATATTGTCACTTCCTCTTTTGTAATACTGTACCAAATATCCGGCGGTATGTCAAAGATTACTTCAAATGCGAAACAGCGCGCTTCCCTTAAAAGAGTATCTGTTTTGCTGCTTCTATTGCCGCTTTAGACACAATCTGATCAAAAGGCAATACGCACCGAGTCCAAAGAGCATTGATACAATCAAGGCAGGAACACCGTTTCCGGCGCTGATGCTCATATTCAGAAGTCTTGCTGCGGACGCCGCAAGCGCCGCAGATGCAATCGTCACGATGACTGACAATGGGGGTAGGCGAAAGCCTGAGATTTTCTTAAGACGTACAATGCTGAGCACGAAATTAAAGGCCTCTGTAAAGCATATTACACCGATATAAGCTGCCAGCCCGCCCCAAGGCAGCGTTAGCCATACTAACAGTGCGGAGGAACCGGCGTCCAGAATGTTCACATACATGCAGAACATCATCTGCCCAAGGCCTTTCAGGCATCCGTCCGTCACCATATCCATATACATTACCGGCACTATCAGCGCAAAAATCTGTATGTAAAGGCCGGCTTCCGCGGAGTCGTACAGGATAAGGCCCAAACTGTCCCCCAGAGCAAGAAGCAGCGCCGCAGTGCCCACAGAAAAGATCATGGATTTCTGCAGCAGATCGGCCGTTACCGCACGGATGTCCTCGTTTGCACCCGCAACCTGTGATCGTGTCAGTTTGGGCACGATTAACTCCGCCACCGCCAACATCACGCACGAGGGAAACAGTACCACGGGAAGCGCCAAGCCCTGGATAATTCCGTATCCCGCCAGAGCGTCCTGCGCCGTAAGGCCGGATGAACGAAGGCCGACGGGGACAAGCAGATGCTGGAGCGTGGAAAGACCGCTCCTGGCATAGGCGGCCCCAGCCAGCGGCAGGGCTATGTTCAGCATTCTGTTTGTCATGTTCGGTTCCGGTGAAGCACTCGGTGTGTTGCCGTAATGTCGTCTGTCGTGCCGAAACAAAATGCAAAGCGCGGCAAAACCGACAAAATCAGCGGATGTTCCACCGGTCGTCAAGGAAAAGCTGGCAGTCTCAATGTCCCCAACAGCACAGCCGTGCAGGAACGCCGCGGTGACCGCCATCATGAAAAGCTGCTGCCCGATTTGAATGCAGACGGATTTCCAAACACGCCCGGTCGCCGTAAAATAGCCGAACATGACGGACGAAAGCGCCGTCAGCGGTAATCCGAGCGACAGAATCATCAGGGGCTGAACGGTGCGCGCGTCGCCCAGCCATAAAAAGCCCAGAGGTTCCGCGGAAAAAAACAGGATAAGTCCGGCCGACAATCCGAATAGCGCCCCATAGAGAAGGCATCTCGTCAGCGCGTCGCCGGCACCGCGCGGACGCCCCGCGCCCAATTCCTCGGACACCAAGCGCGTCGATGTGTATCGGATGCCGGATATGGCAAAGGTCGCGGCAAGGCTGTTGACACTCAATATTAGTTGAAAAAGACCGATTCCGGCCTCTCCAATCCGTCCCGCAAGCCATACCTGCCAGATCATACCCGCAAAACGCATTGTCAGGGAGGAGGCGGTCAGCAGCGCCGTATTATAGGCGAGATTCTTATCCCTCTTCAACCGGCTTCACCCTCTATAATGATTTGGGGGAAATCTGTCACTTTTTCTCAAGATGACATTTGCGCGACTTGCTTATTCCCTCTAAAGTGTTTATAATATATGTATGGAAATTTATGCACATTCGCGGATGACAGATGGAGGTCGTCATGACTTACAAGGTCGGAGACAGAATCGCGCATCCGCTTCATGGCGCCGGAGTTATCTCAGGCGTAGAGCGGCAAAAGATCGGCGGCGAAGTAAGAGAATATTATATTCTCAAAATGCCGATCGGCGATATGCTGATCAAAATCCCGACAGATACCTGCGATCTTGTAGGCGTACGCCCGATCGTCTCTCCGCAGGAAGCGGAGCGGATTATCAAAGGAATCCCGGATATTCACGTTGAAATGACCCAAAATTGGAACAAGCGATACAGGGAAAATATGCTCCGCATCCGCAGCGGAAATCTGATGGAGGTTGCCGCCGTAATCAAGGGACTCATGAGCCGGGATAATGAGCGCGGCCTTTCCACCGGCGAACGGAAAATGCTTCACAGCGCGAAGCAGATTCTGATCTCCGAAATCGTTCTTTCTGAAAACGCCTCGTATGCCGATGTGGAGCGCCGTTTGAACATGGTCATGACCTGAGGAGAGATATGGGCTCGTCTTCTGATACAATGAAAGATATTCGATTGCCGTTTTGTACCGCCGTGATCGTGGCAGGGGGGAACTCCGTCCGATTCGGGGCTGACAAGCTGTTCGCTGACCTTGAGGGGGTACCGGTGCTTGGACGTACCATCCTGGCTTTTGCCGAAGCCGACTGCATCCAGGAAATCGTTGTAGTCGCGCGTCAGGATGCCGCCGAATACACCGCCAAGCTTGGCCGCACCTATGGCGGCGGAAAAATTTCGCAGGTTGTTTTCGGCGGGAAGACCCGCGTAATGAGCGCGTATGCAGGCGTTATGGCGGCTTGTGAGCGCGCAGAACTAATTGCCATCCATGACGGCGCAAGGCCGCTTGTGACGCAGGGTATCATCCGTGACGCTGTCTGGGCCGCGTATCGGGGCATGGCCGCCGCGCCGGCCGTGCCCGTCCGGGATACGATCAAGGTCGCGTCGGACGGTACCGTAACTTCGACGCCCGACCGAAGCAGCCTTTTTTCTGTACAGACCCCGCAGGTATTCCGCGCGGAAATCATCAAAGCAGCTCTCGCAGATGCCGTTGCCAACGTGCCGGATGTGACGGACGACTGTGCCGCCGCGGAACGCATTGGCGCTCCCGTCACGCTCACGGCGGGCAGCGAGGAAAACATAAAGATCACAACCCCGCTGGATCTGGAGCTGGCAGAGGCTATCCTGCGCAGGAGATGTGCCATATGAGAATCGGACATGGCTATGACGCACACCGGCTCAAAAAGGGGCGTAAACTGATTCTGGGCGGTGTGGAGATTCCCTGGCCGCTTGGATTGGACGGGCACTCCGACGCCGACGTGTTGCTGCACGCTCTGGCGGACGCCATGCTGGGCGCAGCGGCGCTGGGTGACATCGGACATATGTTCCCGGATACCGCTCCGGAGACGGAGGGGATAAGCAGCCTTGTGATTTTGAAACAGGTGAACGAGGCCGTTGGCGCCGCCGGGTATTCCGTTGAAAACTGTGATTGTACCATCATTGCCCAGGACCCGAAGCTCGCTCCCTTTATAACACAGATGCGCGACAACATCGCCCGGGTGCTGGGCATAGAGGCCTCGGCCGTCGGCGTAAAGGCGACAACCGAGGAGCATATGGGCTTTACCGGCTCGGGCGAAGGTATGAGCGCCCACGCGGTGGTTCTCCTGAAATAAAAGCGTACCGAAATACATCCTCCTGCATACAATGGCCTGAGACCATTTATGCAGGAGGAAATTTTACATGCAGTATATTCTGATGTGCAAAAGTCTGACATATGCCCAGCGATCTGCGCGGACACTGGAACGGGCCGGAATTACCAGCACGGTCTCAAAAGCACCACCCAAAACGTCAAAGAACGGCTGTGCCTACTGTATAAAGGTCTCCGCACGGGTCCGCGCAGAAGCGCTGAGCATTTTAAATAGCGCCGGCATACCGCCTGCGCGCGTATATCGTATGTCCGACGACGGAACACTTCAGGAGGACGAAACATGATCTATTTGGACTGCGCCGCCACCAGTTTCCAAAAGCCGGAATCGGTACACCGAGCGGTTGCAAAGGCCCTCAAAACAATGTCGAGCCCCGGCCGGGGCTCCTATCAATATGCCATGCGGGCGGCAGATACGGTTTTTGACTGCCGAAGCGCGCTGGCGGAGCTATTTCATGTACCCACGCCGGAAAATGTCGTATTCACCTGTAATGCGACGCACGCCTTGAACATTGCCATCAACAGCCTTGTGTCAGCAGGAGACAAGGTGGTGATTTCCGGTTATGAGCACAACGCCGTAACGAGACCTTTGCACGCGATCGGCGCGGATGTCCATATTGCTGCGTCGGAACTGTTTGATCCGGAAGCGGCCATCGCGGCTTTTGCGCGCGAGCTTCCCGGCGCAAAGGCCGCCGTATGCTGCCATGTATCCAATGTTTTTGGGTATATATTGCCCGTGGAGCGCATCGCTGCTTTGTGCCGCACGGAGGGCGTCCCGCTGATTATAGACGCGTCGCAGTCCGCAGGCAGCATCCCTATAGATTTTACCGCATTGGGCGCTGCCTTCGCCGCCATGCCCGGTCATAAGGGATTGCTGGGACCGCAGGGTACCGGCGTACTGCTGTGTGCGGCGGAAGCAAAGCCGTTCCTTTTGGCGGAACCGGCTCGGAAAGCGCCTCTCCTACCATGCCGGCGTACCTGCCGGATCAGTTGGAGGCCGGAACGCACAACGTTCCCGGCATCGCGGGGCTTCTGGCGGGTACGCAGTGGGTAAATGAAATGGGTCCGCAGCGTATTCTGGAACATGAAAGACGTGTGAGCGAGCTTTTTTTGGACAGAATATCAGGAGTACCAAATGTTCAGGTATACCGTGCGAAGAGAAGTTATGTACAAACCGGCGTCATCTCCGTCAGAATCGAGGGGCTGGACTGTGAGATGGCGGCACAGCGCTTGTCAGAGGCAGGAATCTGCGTACGCTCAGGTCTTCATTGCGCACCCACAGCCCATCGTACGGTTGGAACCATCGACACCGGAACAATACGCTTTAGCATCTCGCCCTTTAACACAGAACACGAAATAAACCGTGCCTCAATGATCTTTCGCGAGATTGTAAGATAATTTATGTTGCGAAGTTGCCGGCGATGCTATATAATAATAAATTGACCTAGATTAAAAATGGGGAAGCCATATGGATAGTATCGCCAGCTTCTTTACTGACGCCTTCAAGTACATAACGTCTTTGGGTGTATCGGATATCATCGATATACTCATTGTTGCTGCGATTTTTTACTGGCTTATCGGTTTTATCCAGCGAACAAACGCTACTAAAGTCGCAAAAGGCATCGTAGTCCTTCTGATCTTGATGTGGCTGTCGGGCGTATTCAATCTGAGTCTGACAAACTACCTGCTCAAGAATGTCTTTGAGATCGGTGTGATCGCTGTCATCGTGCTGTTCCAGCCGGAAATTCGCCGCGCACTGGAAAAAGTGGGAAGCCAGGGCTTTTCATTTCTGGGCCGGGAGGTTCAGAGCCACACAATGGAATCAGCCATCATGCAGACGGTCTTTGCCTGCGAAGCTATGTCCCGTACCCGCACCGGCGCTCTTATCGTCTTTGAACGGGACAACCGTCTGGCTGACATTATCTCCACAGGTACAACGGTCGATGCGCAGGTTTCTGCGGAGCTAATAAAGAATATTTTTTTCGACAAAGCTCCGCTGCATGACGGCGCGCTGATTATCCTGGATGGCCGGATTGCTGCGGCAGGGTGCATGCTGCCGCTGTCTTCAAACGCAAGCCTCAGCCGCGACCTCGGTATGCGTCACCGGGCAGGCATCGGCATGTCGGAGCATTCCGATGCTGTTGTAGTCATTGTATCCGAAGAAACTGGTGCCATCTCCCTTGCAGTTGACGGCATGCTCAAGCGGCATCTGTCACAGGATACATTTGAGACCCTGCTCCGAAAGGAACTTATGCCCAAGGAGCCGGAGATCCGTTCCGGGAAACGAATCAACCGAAAATTCCAAAAAGTGAACGAAAGCACTCCCAAGCAAAACGAAGACTCTTTTCTAAATATGAACGAAGATGTCCCTAACCAAAGCGATGACCCGAATCAAAAGGTGAACGAAGATGCCTCAAAACAAAGCGACGACTCTGTTCAATAAGCTATTCCAAAGCAAAGTCTTTTGGGCAATCCTTTCGATTGTCTTCTCCTTTTTGCTGTGGGTTTATTACACATCCAACTACGGCGAAGAGATCACAAGAACCTTTCCGGGCGTTGAGGTCACTTACTCCGGTGAGACAACCATGCGCGAACAGCTGAGCCTCATCATCACCCAGGAGGAAACGCAGACCGTCAGCGTCACCCTCAAAGGCAGCCGCCGCGATTTGCTGCGTCTGTCCAGCGATGACATTTCCGCTGTAGTCGATCTGTCTAAGGTAACCCGTGCGGGCTACCGCAGCGTTGCCTATACTCTGAGTTACCCATCTTATGTGGACAGCACCAACATTACGGTGCAAAGGCAGACGCCGCAAACGATTTCTTTCAACGTCAGTAAGCTTTCAAGCAAGGCGGTAGACGTCAAAGGTAAATTTGTAGGCACGGTTGCGGACGGATATGTGGCCGACACAACATTATCCTTTGATCCGGCAACGGTCACAATAACCGGGCCGGAAGAAGAATTGGAGGAAGTCAGCTGTGCCTACGTCGTGATCGACCGGGATAATGTTTCCGCATCTTTCACCACTCAGGCAAACTTTTCGCTTGTAGACGCTAGTGGAAATTCCGTTAATTATGATGATATCGAGTGCGACCAGACAACAGTTAACGCCACATTGCCCATCAGCATGACTAAGGAAGTGGCGCTTGATGTCGATCTTGTTGATGGCGGTGGTGCTACAAGCACAAATGTCATCAAGAAAATCTCGCCTGCCACCATCATCCTGGCCGGCGACGCTGCGACTCTTCAGGGCATCAATAAGATTTCGCTTGCAACCATTGACCTGTCGGATTATCAGACTTTCCCGGCTACAGAGTATCCGATCGTCCTTCCCAACAATACCGAAAACCTTTCCGGCGTGACTTCGGCGACCGTGAATCTGGAGTTTACAGGTCTGAGTACGGCACTTTTCACCGTGACGAATATGGATTACATTAACCTTGCAGGCGGTTACTCTGCTACGGTCATGCCAACGTCCTTGATCGTCACCATCCGCGCCCCGGAGAAAACGCTCTCCGAAATCTCCGCAAACAATATTCGCGCCGTTGCGGACCTTTCAGGCATTACAGTTACATCCAAGGCGCCCACTTCCATTTATGTGGACGGTTATTCTGACGCCGGCGCAGTCGGCGATTACACTATGTGGGTATCTATCACCCCCAAGGAGGGTTAAAGCATGACACAAAACGGTGTCGTAACAAAACTTTTGGACAAACACACGGCGGAGGTATCCGTGACACGCGGTACCGCCTGCGGCAGAAACGACGGTCACTGCGCAAGCTGCGAAGCCTGCGTATACAGCTCGCAGCTCTTCGTAAAAGCAGCCAATAATATTTATGCCAAGCCCGGTGAACGTGTCGTCATCGAGAGCCGTACAGCAAGCATCATGGGCGCAACCCTGCTGATTTATTTGCTGCCGCTGATTGTGTTTTTCGCGGCCTACGCCGCCGCGCTGCTGCTGGGCGCCGCGCAGAGCACCTGTATGTGGATCAGTTTGGTGGGACTTGCCGCAGGCATTTTGGCTGCCGTGCTGATTGGAAGGTCAAAAAAGGAAATTACCTTTGAGATCACTGGCTATCCGCGGTAGATGTACGGTTATGTCCGACCGCTCAAAGGCGAGTTAAAGGTCTCTCAATACGAATCATTTCAAGCTGTATATTGCGGCCTTTGCCATGAACTCCGCCGCCGTTATGGACCAGCGTCCAGGTTTTTGGTCAATTACGATTTTACCTTTCTGGCCATGCTGTTTTCCAGCGGACAAACACCCGTCTGCGAGATGCTGCACTGTCCCGTAAGCCGGTTAAGGAAACACCGCTGTCTTTGTTCCTGCCCGGAACTTGGCGTCGCTGCGGATTACAGCGTCATTCTAGCTTGGTGGAAACTGCGGGACGGCGTGCACGATGAAAACTTTTTCAAAGCACTCGCATATCGGCTTTCCAGCGGTTTGTTGCGAGGCGCATACCGAAAAGCTCAAAAAAAGCAGCCTGAATTTGCGGAAATCGTAGCGCGGCGCCTCGTGGAACTGAACGCGCTGGAGGCAGATCGCTGCCCCAGCATTGACCGAATGGCGGAAAAGTTTGCGCTCATTCTGCAAAGTGCCGCCGGCGGCGTTTCCGATCCGGCGCGAAGGCGGGTACTGGACGAGCTTCTATATCATGTCGGGCGCATCGTGTATATCCTCGATGCAATTGACGATTTGGCGGAGGACTTTAAAAAAGGAAACTATAATCCGCTTGTCTATCGTTTTTCCGCGCAGAACGGAGCACTGACCGACGACGATCGCGATTCGCTCCGGCTGACCTTACGTCACTCTCATAACAGCGTTATTTCCGCATTTGCGCTCCTCGAAAAGAACCCATGGACAGACATTTTGGAAAACACCGTATATCTTGGTCTGCCTTGGGTAACCGAAATGGTTTTTTCGGGGCGGTGGAAAGAGCAAAAAGAAATTTTAAAACATCATTAGGAGCCGCTACATGAACGATCCCTACAGCGTGCTGGGCGTGTCTCCCAGCGCCTCGGATGACGAGATAAAAAAGACTTATCACGACCTGGCAAGAAAATATCACCCGGATAATTATCATGATAATCCGTTGGCAGATTTGGCGCAGGAAAAGATGAAGGAAATCAACGAAGCCTACGACACAATCACCAAGCAGCGGGAGCGGGGGTGAGCAAGGTCCATCCTCGGCGGGCGGCGCCGCCTACCAGAGTTATTCCGGCGGTGCAGCATATCAGCAGAGCTACACAGGGGCAAACGCCGCAGCATATGCACAGATTCGTAACCTCATTAATTCCGGAAACCTGCAACAGGCGGAGGAAATGCTGGGTGGCATCTCTACGCATGACGCGGAATGGAATTATCTGATGGGCAGCGTCTATTGGCGCAAGAATTGGATGGATGAGGCGGCTCGTTACTTCCGTACTGCCGCGACCATGGACCCTGGGAATGTCGAATACCGCAATGCCGTCAATTACATGAACCGCGGCGGACAGGCATACCGTCCCTATAACATGGGCGGCCAGATGACGGAATCCGATGCATGCAGTTGCTGCGCACAGGCTTATATGGCGGACTGCTGCTGCGAAATGATGGGCGGCGACCTGATCCCATGCTGCTGAGATGAAAGATAATGCAAAACGGATTGCGAGACTTGCCCTAGTGACGGCGCTGGGTACGGTGCTTTTGTATTTTGCGTCGCTGCTTCCATCCGCCAAACTCGTCACGACGGCAATCGCAGGCTTTTTGACGGCCGCGGCGCTGATGATGTACGGTTATGGCTGGAGCGTAGGCGTTTATGCCGCGACGAGTCTTCTGGCGCTGTTGATTTTGCCCTCGAAGGACTGTGCAATTTATTACGCTGCGTTTTTCGGCTATTACCCGATCGTCAAAAGTCTCTTTGAGCGCTGTAAGGCGCGGTACCTTTGCTGGATCTTTAAAGGACTTTTATATTCGGCGGCTTTTATCGCGTGGTGGTTTTTAGTCTCGGTTCTTATGGTGCAGAGGCCCCAAATCGGTTGGTACTATCTTTGGCCGTTGGGCGCTGCGGTTTTCATTGCTTATGACATTTGTCTTTCCAAGCTAATTTATTTTTATATAAAGAAAATTTCGGGGTATATCAAGTGATAAAGAGTATGACGGGTTACGGCGGCGCGAAAGGGGTAGTTTCCTCGGTCGCCATCACGGTGGAATTAAAAAGTGTCAACAACCGCTATCTGGAAGTATCCGCGAGACTTCCAAAAAGCTGCCTATTTGCGGAAGAACCTGTTCGCGCGGCTGTCGCGGAACACATATCGCGGGGAAAAGTCGACGTATTTGTGACGGTCGATACATCGGCGGCAGATGAAATTGTTATCCAGGTCAACGAACCCTTGGCACAAGCATACTTGACAGCAATACGCGGCATGGCCGTGAAATACAGTCTAAGGGACGACTTGTCTGTCCTTGCACTGGCCCGACTTCCGGACGTGCTGTCTGAGCAGAAGCAGGACGCAGATCAAACAGCAGTCGGCGTGGCCGTCAAGGCTGTACTGGATTTGGCTCTTGCGGATTATGACGCCATGCGTATTCGTGAAGGCGAAAAGCTATGCGCGGACATTCAAAACAAGCTAACGGGCATCGAAGCACTCGTCTCATCCGTAGAGGCACGCTCTCCGGAGACCGTGGTGGAATACCGCCAAAAACTCACCGAGCGTATGAACGAAGTGTTGGCCGAAACCGGCGTGGATGAGGCGCGCATTCTTCAGGAAGCAGCCCTCTATGCGGACAGAATTGCCGTCGACGAGGAGACCGTTCGCTTGAGAAGCCACATCGACCAGTTCCGCCATTTGCTGGACGAAGGTTCACCTGCCGGCCGGAAGCTGGATTTTCTCATTCAGGAGATGAACCGCGAGGCCAATACCATTGGCTCCAAATGCACGGACACCGTCATCGCCAAAGTGGTCATCGAACTAAAAGCGGAAATTGAGAAGATCCGCGAGCAAGTGCAGAACATCGAGTAGGAAATGGCTATGAAATTGATTAACATCGGGTTTGAAACTATGTTTCCACGACGCATTGTGCGGTCGTCGACCCGGAATCCAATCCCATCAAACGTATCATTACCAAAGCGCGGGAGTCCGGCAAGCTTATCGACGCGACCTACGGACGTAAAACGCGGGCCGTCATCGTCTCCGACAGCGGCCATGTGGTCCTTTGTCCGCTGCTTCCGGACACGGTGAATCAGCGTGTTTCCGGCAAACAGGGAGGCGAGAATGTTGAAGGATAAAAAAGGCGCGCTGATTGTAGTCTCCGGTCCGTCCGGCGCAGGAAAAAGCACCGTAATCCATAAGGTCATGGCCATGCGAAGCGATACTCGGTTTTCCGTTTCCGTCACCACGCGGCCGCCGCGGCCCGGTGAGACGGATAAAAGGGATTACTATTTCATTTCCCGCGAAAAGTTTGATAAAATGGTTGCCAACGGCGAACTTCTGGAACATGCGGAATATGTGGAAAATTTTTATGGGACGCCTGCGGTGCCAGTGGATCAGGCGCTTGATGCCGGTTATAACTTCATTCTCGATATTGAAGTGCAGGGCGCGGCAAAGGTGCTGCGGAAGCGTTCCGACGCCATAAGCGTATTCTTGTGCCCGCCAAATCTCGCCGAAATGGAAAAGCGTCTGCGGGGGCGCGGAACAGATTCCGAGGAAAAAATCCTCGAGCGGCTGGAAACCGCCAGAAACGAATACAAAAAAGCAGTCAATTATTTTTATGTCGTTGTGAACGACGACGCGGATGTAGCCGCCAGGGAGCTGGACGCGATCATTACCGCTGCCCGCTGCCGGACGGAAAACAGAATTGAATATATTTCGGAAGGAGCCGATTCTATATGATGCTTTATCCTCCTATGGCCGACCTTGTGGATAAGGTCGGAAACCGTTATCTGCTTGTAAACCTTGTCTCCAAGCGCGCTCGCATAATTGCGAACGAATCGGAGAAAAGCGGTGAGCCTCTTACAAAAAAGCCCGTTTCCTCCGCCATTGACGAGGTCTATACGGGTAAGCTGACCGTAAACAAGAAAGAAGCGTAGAGAACAGGTGCTGAAACCCTGTTCGACAGTCAGAAGGGCGGGGGCTTGCTCCCGCCGTTCTCATAGCAATAGTGCATGAATGAGGGATTAATCGCCAGAATTGCCGTATCGGGGGCCACCTATTGGTTTGACCGCCCGTACAGCTATACGGTTCCCGAACACCTTATAGGACGGGTACGCCCCGGCGTCCGCGTCGTTGTGCCGTTTGGAGGCAACCGCCTGCGGGAAGGTATGGTTCTTGCCATGGGCGGCCAGGCGAATCGGAAGCTCCGCGTGATCCGGGATGTTCTGGATGAGGAGCCTCTTCTGACCGAGCAGCAGATCCACCTTGCCCTGTGGATGCGGGAACGCTTTTTCTGTACGGTCATGGAGGCCGTAAAGGCCATGCTGCCCGCAGGGCTTCTGTATAACATAAGCTCCGTATACGCTGTCGCAGAAGGCTTTGACAGAGACAGAGCCTATGAGGCGGTAGGCAAATCGAAAAACGAAACGCTTGTGCTCGACTGTGTGTTCGCGCACGGCGGCGAATGTCCGCTGGACGATATCGAGGCCGCTTTCGAATCCAAGAGTCCCGGTCCGGCTCTTCTGAGCCTTGAGCACAAGGGCGTATTGCGGACGGACGCGAACAAAACGCGCCGCGGTACGGACAAAACTGTTCTCAAGGCAAGTCTTTCCGTCCCCATCCATGAAGCGCTGAAAGAAGTGTCTGCAAACGCCGTCCGTCAGAGTTCCGTTCTGCGCCTGCTGGGCGAAATCGGAAAAACGGCGGTATCCGAGATCTGCTTTTTCACCGGCGCGAACCGCCAGACGGTGAATAAGCTTTCGGAAAAAGGTCTCGTTACACTGGAGAGGGAGGAATCCTACCGCCGACCCGACTATGACGCCGGCGAAGCCGCGCCCATGCCTGTGCTCAACGCGGAGCAGGACGCCGCCTACCGCGGAATTCTAAAACTGACCCAGAGCGGCCAGGCCCAGGCGGCGCTGCTGTTCGGAGTCACCGGCAGCGGCAAAACCACCATTTATATCCGTCTCATTAACGAGATGCTAAAAAAACAGAAGTCCTCAATTCTGCTGGTGCCGGAAATCGCCCTTACGCCGCAGATGCTTCAGACTTTTTCTTCCCATTTCGGCGATGAAATCGCCGTATTGCACAGCTCGCTCTCCATGGGCGAGCGATACGACGAGTGGAAACGCATCCGCAGCGGCATCGCGAAGGTCGTCATCGGAACCCGGAGCGCTGTGTTTGCCCCGGTAAATAATCTTGGCATCATTATCATCGACGAGGAGCAGGAGGACACCTACAAATCCGAAAACACCCCCCGCTACCACGCGCGCGATGTGGCAAAATATCTCTGTGCGCAGTCGCAGGCGACGCTGCTTCTGGGCAGCGCGACGCCGGACGTCTGTTCCCGCTTTAACGCAGAGATCGGAAAATATGCCTTTTTCCGGCTGAATGGCCGTTATAATGAAATGAGTCTTCCCCAGGTCCGCGTTGTGGACATGAAGCAGGAGCTTAAAGCAGGAAACGGCGGCAGCATCAGTTCTCTTCTGCGCGGCGAGCTGCAGGAAAACATCGATCGCGGCGAACAGTCGATCCTCTTCATCAACCGCCGCGGAACCAACAAACTCGTCACCTGTTCAGAATGCGGCTTCATCTATCACTGTCCCAACTGCAGCGCCTCGCTTACTTACCACAGTGTTGGAAACCGCCTGCTATGCCACTACTGCGGCTATTCCCAGCGTTTGGATGCGGCCTGCCCGGAATGCGGCGGCGTGCTGAATTTCATCGGCGCCGGCACACAGAAGGTGGTTGAAGAACTTGGGCAGCTTTTCCCCGATACGCCGATCTTGCGCATGGACACCGACGCCGTTTCTGCCGCCCGTAGTCATAGGACCCTGTTGGAGGAATTCAAAGCCAAGCGCATTCCGATTATGGTCGGCACGCAGATGGTGACCAAAGGTCTTAACTTTGAAAACGTAACGCTCGTAGGCGTTCTGAGCGCCGACCAGAGCCTGTATTGCGGCGATTACCGGGCAGGGGAGAGAACCTTCTCGCTCATCACGCAGGTCATCGGGCGAGGCGGCCGTTTTGAAAAGCCCGGCCGGGCGGTCATTCAGACGTTTACCCCCCAAAACCAGGTCATTCAGGAAGCGGCTCACCAGGATTACGAAAGCTTTTACCGCTCGGAAATCGAAATGCGCCGCTTGACGGGGTCGCCGCCGTTTTCGGATTTGTACGTACTGACCGCCTCCGGCGAGGATGAAGATACCGTACGGCGCTGCTGCGCGGATATTGGCACGTTTATGCTGCAAGAGTTACGTACTCTGTCGGATGCTCGGGTGCTGGGGCCCGCGCCACTGCCAGTGGCTAAAGTCAATAATTACTGGCGGTACCGCGTCACCGTGAGCTGTCCGGCAAGCGCCGCCGTCCGCAGGACTGTAGGCGCAGCGCTCATAGCCTGCAACAATGACAAAAAATATCGAGGAGTATCCGTTTACGCGGATTTCAATCCGTTGGACTAAGAGAGAGGGAAAATATGGCGCTTCGTAACATTCGGGAACAGGGAGACCCAGTCCTTACCAAACACTGCCGCCCTGTGACAGATTTTAACGACAGACTTTTCGTATTGCTCGATGATCTGAAAGAAACGCTCGCCAAAGCAAACGGCATCGGCCTGGCCGCACCGCAGGTAGGAGTTCTTCGCCGCGCTGTGGTGGTGCTGGAAACAAATGTGCCGGAAGGCGAGCAGGATTATTTCATTGAGCTGGTCAATCCGGAAATCATCGAAACCAGCGGCGAGCAGGACGGCCCGGAAGGCTGTCTGTCCGTGCCCGGCGTATACGGCATGGTCAAACGCCCTAAGCACGTCAAAGTCCGCGCTCAGGATCGGAACGGAAAATTATTTGAAGTAGAGGGCGACGGCCTCACCGCGCGGGCGTTCTGCCATGAAATCGACCACCTGGAAGGTCATCTGTTCTTGGAACTTTCCGACCACATCATGTCCGACGAGGAGATTGACAAATATTACGAAGGCCAAGAGGACGCTGAATGAAAATTGTCTTTATGGGCACGCCGGATTTCGCGGCATGCTCGTTGCAAAAACTGATCGACGAAAAATTTGATGTCAAGGGTGTCTTCTGCCAGCCGGACCGGCCGAAAGATCGCGGCCATAAGCTGACCGCCTGCCCGGTAAAACTGCTGGCTGAAAAGACCGGCATCGCCGTATATCAGCCGGAAAAACTCCGCGACGGCACGGCGCTCGCAGCCTTAAAGCAGCTGGAACCCGACATGATCGTTGTGGTCGCATACGGCCGGATCCTGCCGCCGGATATTTTGAACCTACCAAAATACGGCTGCATCAATGTCCACGGTTCGCTTCTTCCGAAATACCGGGGCAGCGCGCCGATCCAGTGGGCCGTCCTCAACGGAGAGGACGCAACCGGCGTCACTACCATGCATTTGGCGCCCGAAATGGATACGGGCGATATCATCTATTCTCAGTCCACGCCGATTGGAGAATACGAAACCAGCGGAGAACTTTTCGAGCGTCTGGCACCCATAGGTGCGGAGCTGCTTGTCAAGACCATCCGCGCCATTGAGGACGGAACAGCGCCCCGTATTGCGCAGGAACCAGCCGGCGTAAGCTTTGCCCCTCCGCTGACAAAAGACCTGTCGCCCATTGACTGGAACCGTCCGCCGAAAACCGTCGTCAAGCAGACATGCGGCCTGCAACCCTGGCCCTGCGCCACGGCCGAGCTCGGCGGCGTACCGTGCAAGATTTTCCGGACCGAATATACGGACACCGTCACGGATAAAGCTCCAGGCGCGATTGTAGAAGCCGACAAGCAGGGGATCCAAATTGCCTGCGCCGGCGGCCATACCGTCCGCATCACCGAGCTCCAGGCAGCAGGCGGAAAGCGCATGAGCGCTGCCGCTTATCTGCTCGGTCATCCTTTCGTCTGATATGCCAAGAAAGACCGCGCTTGAAGCGCTGGAACGGTGCCGCAGAAACGGCGCATGGTCGGGGCAGGTACTGACTGCACTGACACAGAAAAACAACTTGGAAAAGCGAGACGCCGCTCTGGCCGCGTTCCTGTTTTACGGAACACTACAGAATATGGCACTGCTGGACTTTTATCTGGCCGCATTTGCCAGAGGAAAGCTTGAACCGAAGGTTCGGGATATTCTGCGCCTTGGGGCGTATCAAATCCTGTTTATGGACAGGGTGCCGGATCATGCGGCCGTCAGTGAATCGGTGGAGCTGTGCCGCAAGACCGGGTTTTCCCGGGCAGGGGGCCTTGTGAATGCCGTACTGCGGCGGGTCGCAGAGAATAAAGCCAATCTTCCGGAGGTGCCTGGCAAAGGAACGGCGGCTTATCTTTCCGTGCAATACAGTCATCCGCTGTGGCTTGTCGAGGAACTTACCGCTGTCCGCGGAATGGATGGTGCGGAGGCTGTTCTTCGGGCCGGACAATGAACCGGCGCCGATTACCATACAGACCAACACGCTCAAGACGACCCCGGAGGCTTTGGCCGGCGCTTTGAGTGCAGAGTCTTGTGGAGTCATAGAAGGCTGTTTGACCTTACACGACGCGGGGGAGTTTACGCAGTCGGACGCATTCCGCAAGGGCCTGTTTTACGTGCAGGACACGGCCGCGCGGCTTGCGGTGTGCCTTGCCGACCCAAAGTCCGGTATGCATGTATTGGACGCCTGCGCGGCTCCCGGCGGCAAGAGCTTTGCCTGCGCCATTGCAATGAAAGATCAGGGAGAAGTTGTCTCCCGGGACATCAGCGTCTCAAAGCTCAAGCTGGTGCACGAGGGAGCGGAGCGTCTGGGCCTGTCGATTATCCGCTGCGAGGCTGGTGACGCGAAAAAATACACAGGGGCCGATGACTTCGATCTGGTACTGGCGGACGTGCCGTGCAGCGGCCTTGGTGTCATCCGCAAAAAACCGGATATACGCTACCGCTCGCGGGATGAACTAAATAAACTGCCGATCCTGCAAAGTGAGATCCTGGACAGTATCAGCCATGCCGTAAAACCCGGCGGCGCCATTGTATATTCCACTTGTACATGGCGGACGGCGGAAAACGCCGGCGTGACGGATGCGTTTTTGCAGGATCATCCGCAATTCATAAAGGAAGAGGAAAGGACGCTTTGGCCGGACCTGGACGGTACGGACGGGTTTTATCTATGCCGGATGCGCAGGAAAAAATCGATATAAAATCCCTACTGCCCGAAGAGCTATCCACCGCCTTCAAGACTATGGGTTTGCCGAACTTTCGGGCCAAGCAGGTGTTTCAGTGGCTGGGCCGCGGCGTCACCTCGTTCGCGGAAATGACAGACCTGCCCGCTGCGCTGCGTCAAACGCTTGACGGGCACTATGTCATTCCATTCCTGCTCGTCGCCCAAAAGCAGGTTTCTCAGATAGACGGAACCGAAAAATTTCTTTGGGAACTGCCGGACGGGGAGACGGTGGAGACCGTCCTCATGCGATACAGACACGGAAACACCGTCTGCATATCTTCCCAGGTCGGCTGCCGGATGGGCTGCGCTTTCTGCGCTTCCACGCTCGGTGGAAAGATCCGGGATCTGCTCCCGTCCGAAATGCTGGACGAAGTTCTGCGCACTGGCATCGAATCGGGACTGCCGATCTCGAACATCGTACTGATGGGCATCGGTGAGCCGCTTGATAATTTTGAAAATGTCGTACGCTTTTTGTACCTTGTGAATCACAAGGACGGCGCTTCCATCGGTATGCGACACATTTCTCTGTCTACCTGCGGGTTGACGGAAAGCATTGACAAACTGGCGGAGCTTAATTTACAATTGACGCTGTCGGTGTCCCTTCACGCGCCGGACGATGAAACGCGCTCCAAACTCATGCCGGTTAACCGCGGCTATGGGGTAGACAAGCTCTTTGCCGCCTGTGAACGATATTTTGAGAAAACGGGGCGCAGGATTTCTTTTGAGTATGCGCTTGTGGCCGGAGTCAACGACACTCCGTACCATGCAAACCTCCTGGCGCAGAAACTCAAGGGAACCGGCGCGCATGTCAATCTGATACGGCTCAACTACGTTTCCGAGCGGGGCCTGAAGCCCTCGGAGGAACATACGGTACAGGAATTTTCCAAGGTGCTTTCCCAGCGCGGTGTGACCGTTACGGTTCGGCGAAGGCTGGGAAGCGACATAGACGCGGCCTGCGGTCAGCTGAGGCGCAGGCAAACGAGGGAATCATGAAAGTATATGGCCTGAGCGACAAGGGGAAAATCCGCCCCGATAACCAGGATGCGTTTGCATTTCGCAGCTTGGATGGCGACGTCCTTGCCGTGGTATGCGATGGAATGGGCGGTGCGGCGGCAGGATTGCTGGCAAGCAACATAGCGTGTGTTAGTTTTATCTCCTTCATGGAGACCGCGATGCTCGCGTCCGGCGGGAAAAGCATTGCGGAAAACCTTCGCGCCGCGGCGGATCTGGCAAACCTGAAGGTCTATGAGCGCGCATCGAAAGATGAGAGCTGCAATGGAATGGGTACCACGCTTGTGGCGATTTATCTCAATCACGACGGCGCGATACTTCTGAACGTGGGTGACAGCCAGGCATATCGCGTCAGCGGCGGAAATCTTATCAAGCTGACTCACGATCACTCCGTTGTGCAAGAGATGCTGGACAGAGGCCAGATCACCCGCGAGCAGGCAAAGCTGCATCCCCGCAAAAATGTCATTACCCGCGCCATCGGAGGTGAATCCGCCGTCCGAAGCGATGTCTTTGAATCCGACGTGAAGGAGGGCGACATTTTCCTGCTGTGCTCCGACGGACTGACGAACGCCCTGGATGACGAAACTTTGTTGAACTGCTGCGTCGAATCTTATGAGCCGGAAGATATATGTCAGGCGCTGATAAATGCTGCGCTGGAAAATGGGGCGAGGGACAATGTGACTGTTGTCGCCGTTACGATAGAGAATGGAGGCGCTGATATTGGATAACAAGGCAAGCTGGCGTCTTGGCAAGATGCTGGACAACCGCTATGAAATTTTGGAGATTCTGGGCATTGGCGGCATGGCCGTCGTATATAAAGCGTTTGACCACAAGCTCAAAAGAAATGTCGCCATCAAGGTCCTTCGGGACAACATCGCCATGGACGATGAATTTCGCCGCCGCTTCCGCACGGAATATCAGGCGGTTGCCATGCTGTCGCACCCCAATATCCGCGCCGTGTATGACGTTGTGTCCTCCGGCGATACGGAATACATTGTGATGGAGTACGTGGACGGTACCGACCTAAAGCAGTACCTGAAGCAGAAAAACCGCCTACCCTGGAAAGAAGCGCTGCAGCTCTCCGTGCAGATCGCCCGAGCGCTGGCGCACGCCCATTCCAAGGGCATCATTCATATGGATATCAAGCCCCAGAATATCATGCTTCTCAAAGACGGGACCGCAAAAGTCGCCGATTTCGGGATCGCCCAGTTGGACGGCGATGAAAGCGGCGATCAGGATGAAACCGTCGGAAGCATCCACTACATCTCTCCGGAACAGGCACGCGGGGAAGCGACGGATGCCCGAACGGACATTTTTTCTCTCGGCGTTGTGATGTATGAAATGCTGACCGGCAAGTTGCCTTTCAACGGCGACACCGCCGGAGAAGTCGCCATCCAGCATTATTCAGTCATTCCAGACGCGCCATGTCAGCTTTATCCTGAAATTTCCGATAAACTGGAGGCCATCACACTGCGCGCCATGCAGCCCAATCTTGAGGAGCGCTATCAGTCTTCGGAAGAAATGCTCACGGATCTGGAAGACCTGTGCAAGAGCCTGCACGTTCCGCTGGGGAACGGCAAGGAGAAAAGTGGAAGGCTAAGCAAAGCAGGCCGGAAAGGAAACTCTTTGGAAACAGCAACTTCCAATGACGAGAATGTCTATGTCGTCCATAAAAATGTCCCTCGTATCAGTACTATGGGGGAATTGTCCAAGCAGGGATATGTACGCAGGCGTATGCGCGCGAAGCGGGTGAGCACGCTTCTTGGCTTCGGCCTTGTGATCGTCTTTTCGCTGGGACTTTTCGTATTTCTGTGGAATTACTGGCTGCGTGGCATTTTTAGCGATGCTGAGCGTGTCGATGTTCCAGACTTTACCGGAGAAAATATCGATGACATCACTTCGCGCGAAGACCTTACGAAAACGTTTAATTTCACCGTCGTCTATGCCGCGGACAGCAGCCATTCCGTCGGAACAGTGACCAAGCAAAACCCTGACGCGGGTGCATCGCGCATGGTGATTGATGAGGGAATCAAAGTAACCCTGACCGTCAGCTCGGGAATCAAGCTTGTGACGATCCCGAATATCATCAACAACTATTATACCGATGCCGAAGTTGCGCTCAAGGCACTTGGGCTGAATGTCAAAGAAGCCAAAAAAGGCTCCAGCGATGTGACCGAAAATTATGTAATCTCCGTAGATCCTGGAGTTGGCACCTCCGTGTCCGCCGGCTCGTCCGTCACGGTTACCATTAGCGCGGGGCCGGATGTCCAATATGTCAAGGTGCCGAACTTGCAAGGTGCCGCCGAGGATGACGCGGTTCAGCAGCTACAGCAGCTTGGCCTGGTTTGTACACAAAACGAGATTACCTATGTCACCTCCTCGGAGGATGAAAAGGGCTTTGTACTCTGGCAAAATTATAGCGGCGGGACCGAAGTTGCGGCAAACACTAAGGTTTATCTCACGGTAGGCAGCGGTCCATCCTCCACCTCGGGGAGCGGAAATTGACACAGGAAGGTCTTTTGATCAAAGCGGTCAGCGGGTTTTACACTGTCCGCTGCGCCACGGAAACGATCGAGTGCAGAGCACGCGGTCGTTTTCGGATGGACGGGTCGACTCCGCTTGTGGGCGATCACGTGCAAATTGAGGCGCAGGCAGATAAAACGGGCACTGTTCTGGAGATACTGCCACGGCGCAGCTCCTTTGGACGCCCTGCGGTCGCGAACATCGACAACCTCGTCATGATTATCTCCGCAACCATTCCGATTACCGATCCGTACCTGGCGGACAGAATTACCGTACGCTGCGAAAAAAACGGATGCGGAGCCGTCATTGTCATCAATAAATGTGACTTGAATCCTGGAAACGATCTTTTTGAAATCTATCAGACAACAGGCTATCCGTTGGTCCGCACCAGCGCGCTGACTGGCGAAGGCATCGACGAGCTCCGGCAGGTCATTTCGGGAAAAGTCTGCTGTTTTACCGGAAACTCCGGCGTAGGAAAGTCCAGTATTCTTAACGCGCTCGACGATTCTTTTTCCATTCAGACAGGCGATGTCAGCCGGAAACTGGGCCGTGGGCGGCATACCACGCGCCATGTGGAACTTTATGATTTGGGCGGGAATACCTATATAGCCGATACCCCGGGGTTTTCTTCCTTTGACGGCGATACAGACGAACCAATACTCAAGCAGGAACTTGCGGGCTTGTTTCCCGAATTCGGACCATACCGAAACCGCTGCCGGTTTGACGATTGCGCGCATATGTCGGAACCGGACTGTGCCGTCCGTCAGGCTATAGCAGACGGCGCCATACATCCCAGCCGATACGAATCCTACCGCAAAATTTACGCCGAGGCGGCGCTTATCAGAGACTGGGAATTAAAATGACAAACGTACCGCCCCCTGCATATGCTGTAAGCAGGGGGCGGTTAATTATGCACAAAAAACGATTCCCGGGCTGTTTTACCGGTTGGGTCGCCGTCATCGTGGGCTTTTTCATACTATTTGCATTGCTGTTGCCGTCGGGATTTTGGTGGTTTATCTGCGCCGCGGCGTTAATCGTGGGCGGAATCCTGCTTTTGCGCTGCTGAGGGCATAACACGCGTAACTCTCTCATATGCTTGTATTAAAATCGGTGCAAGGAGAGGGTATTGATGGACACGGCGTTAAATAAGGACAGGTACAGAAACTTCACAGAGGTCTGGTCTGGCACCGCCAGCTGCGACGCCGGGACGGAAGTCGTGGTGCCGGATACCATGCCGGATATCGGCACGATTCTGGACACGGAAAGCGTCCTGCTCATTCGAAGCAAACAAACAGAGGCAGGAAGCATCACGCTGTCCGCCACGGTAAACGCATCGGTGCTGTACGCCCCGGAAGACGGAAGTCCACCCCGGTGCCTACAGATGACGCTGCCGGTGGAAAGTCGGATGGATGCGCCCGGAGCGGATTCGGATTGCAGAACCGTAGCACAGCTTCGGATCCGTTCCATAGATGCACGGGCGGCCAATCCGCGTAAAATTGCCCTGCGCGCGGACGTCGCGTGCACGGCTGCCGCATATCGGAAGGAAGATTTTGAAATACCATCTTCCGCTATGGATAAGGATAAAACCGTTCAGACGCTCACAAAAACTGCGCATCTGCTGTTGACTGCGGATGTGCGCGAGAAAACGTTCGTCATCTCGGATGAATACGCCCCGCCGTCCGGATGCACCGTTGAAGGAATCCTTTCACAGCGGGTGACGCTCATACAGGAGGACGCAAAATTCGTCAGCGGAAAACTGGTGTTCCGGGGCCGTGTGCGGGTGTTCTTACTGTTCGCAGGCTCGGAACCCGGTCAACTTTGCCCCGCGGTCTATGAAACGGAATTTTCGCAGATCATGGAAGCGGATTGCGGCGGTGAAGCGATGGCCGATGTCTCGTTGGCAATGACAGGGGTTTATTTCGACCTCCCGAATGGACGATTGGGCAACGGAAAAGTCGCAGCGGAACTGCATCTTGTCGCTCAGGCTGTATGCATGGAAGAAACAGAAGCGCCATACATAGCTGACACATACAGCAACAGTGCTATACTGACGACAACGCTGAAAACGCAGAACTTACTTTCCACCTGCAGTCCTGTTATCGCCCGTCAGACGGTTATGGGGTTTCTGGAGTTGCCGGGCGAAGGTACGGAAGCACTCTTTTTCCGCACGACCGTCGGAAATATCAACGATGGTGCAGATAACGTAAGCGCTGTGATCGGCGTACGGGCTATCTATCGCCGGCGTGACGGAAGCCTGGGCGCGTCATCCACGCGGCTGAATGCGGAATTCAGCCCTGACCTTCCGAAGAACGCCACACTGCACTCCAGGTGCCTGCTTGCACCGGAAGTGTTTGCCTCCCAGGCCTCCGGCGGATTGGACGTTCGCGTGCCGGCAGAGCTGTACGCGATGGCCGTGACGGGAGAAGAAATCACTTGTGTGGACAGCGTGTCTGTTGACGAAGAAGCGTCCCGGCAGGAAAAGAAAATTCCTTCCCTGACATTGGTTCACGCCAAGGCGGGGACGGACTTATGGTCGCTGGCAAAGCAGTATCACTCCACCGTGGAGGCAATTCGCGCCGTCAACGATGGCCGGGAAGAAGGACTTCTTCTGATTCCTAAATGCAAGTAGTTGCCATGTGAAAAGTTTTATGATACAATATCCTGAACAGAAAGCGAAAAACACAGGGGGACAGAGGAATGTCAGGACACTCAAAATGGCATAATATACAAAAGACAAAAGGCGCGGCGGACGCGAAGCGGGCGCAGGCCTTTACCAAAATTGCCAGGGAGATGATCGTTGCCGTCAAGGAAGGCGGCAGCGGCGACCCGAAAAACAATATGCGCCTCGCGGTCGTCGTCACAAAGGCGAAAGCCGCCAACATGCCCAACGATAATATCAAGCGGACGATCGAAAAGGCATTGGGCAGCAGCGATACCTCCAACTTTGAGAGGATCACCTATGAAGGCTATGGCCCCAGCGGTGTTGCTGTAATTGTAGAAACGATGACTGATAATCGCAACCGGACCGCCAGCGAGGTTCGCCACTGTTTTGATAAATACGGCGGCAAACTTGGCGCAGCGAATTGTGTGTCCTGGTCGTTTGACCGGAAAGGCGTCGTCGTCGTGGATAACGAGGATGGCGACTATGATGAGGACACCGTTCTGATGGACGCCATGGAGGCCGGCGCGGCCGATATGGAGACGGAAGAGGGGATCTTCACCATCTACACCGCCGAGGACGACGTGACCACCGTTGCGGACTACATGACGGAGCACGGCTATAAGCTGCTTTCCGCTCAGGCAGAAATGGTGCCGCAGTCCTATATTTCGCTGACTTCTGAGGGCGACGTCAAAAATATGCAGACGATCCTCGACCACTTCGACGACAATGAAGATGTTCAGAACGTCTGGCATAACTGGGACAATGGAGATTGATTAGCTAAATACTTGAGTTTTCTGAACGGCCGCGGGCACAAGCCGAAAGGCTGTGCGTGAGGAAAGTCCGGGCTCCACAGGGCAAGGATAACGGGTAACGCCCGCCGATGGCGACATCAGGACAAGTGCAACAGAAATAGACCGCCGTCCTTCGGGACGGTAAGGGTGGAAAGGCGGTGTAAGAGACCGCCCGACGCTCTGGCGACAGAGCGCCGCTGTAAACTCTATCCGGAGCAACACCGTGGAGGGGGTATGAGCCTGCCCGGCTCCCCCGAGGAGGTGGCTGGAGCACGGCGGTAACGCCGCGCCTAGATAGATGGCCGTTTTTAACAGGACCCGGCTTACAGGAAAACTCAATATTTACCGGAGACAGGGTATATCCCTGTCTCTTTTGTCATAGATGTTGTAGTTATTCGTTCCTTGTTTTGCCCCCGGAACGGGGGTATAATCGTGTAAAAGCGAGGTGTATGCTTTTTTGAGTCTGAATGAGTATCTTTCCGGCCTGCGCGGCAAGCGCGTGGCCGTCATCGGAGCGGGCGTTTCCAACCGCCCGCTGATTCGCCTTTTGCTTGCCTCCGGCATTGACGTCACCATTTGCGACAAGTCCGGTATGGAAGGCATAGGCGATTTTTATCATGAAATTGCACCTTTTCATCCGAATTTTCATTTGGGCAATTCGTATCTGAGCAACCTGGATGCTGACGTCGTGTTCCGTACGCCCGGCTTGCATCCCGACAACCCGGCCCTTGTTAGGGCGCGTAATAATGGCGCCGTTGTCACCAGCGAGATGGAGGCATTTTTATCTCTGTGTCCCTGCCGCACCATTGCGGTAACCGGCAGCGACGGCAAGACGACGACTACGACACTCATCGCCGAACTTCTGAAAGACGCCGGCTATCACGTCTGGCTCGGCGGCAACATCGGCAATCCGCTTCTGGCTGAGACGGACGCCATGACGCCGACGGATATCGCCGTTCTGGAACTGAGTTCTTTTCAACTGCACAGCATGAACTGCTCGCCGGATGTGGCCGTCGTGACGAATATTGCGCCGAACCACCTGGATGTGCACCCCAGTTACCAGGACTATATCGACGCAAAAAAACAAATTTTTCGCAATCAAAAGCCCGGCGCGCGGCTGGTGCTCAACCTCGACAACGAGGTGACGGCATCTTTTGCTGCCGAAACAGCCGCGGAAATCTATTGGTTCAGCCGCCGGCAAGCCGTCGAAAAAGGTTTCTGGATGGACGCGGACGGCATGATCCGCCGCGCGGGTGGACAGGCAGTAATGCCAGCCTCGGATATCCGCATCCCCGGCGTCCACAATATCGAAAACATGATGGCCGCGTTTGCCGCTGTGGATGGGTTTGTCGGAGAAAATGTCTTCCGCTCCGTCGCCAAAAGTTTTCCGGGCGTACCCCATCGCCTTGAAACCGTCCGTGTGCTGCGCGGCGTGACCTACATCAACGATTCTATCGCTTCCAGCCCCAGCCGGACGGCGGCGGGCCTTGCCTGTTTTAAGGAGAAGGTTATCCTCATCGCCGGCGGCAAAGATAAAGGCGTACCTTTTGACGATCTGGGCGGCGACATATGCCGCCATGTAAAAAGTCTTTATCTGACAGGGTGGACGGCGGAAAAAATGAAAGCCTCCGTGATGAATTCGTCCTTGTATTCGCAAGGGAAGCCGGACATTCATGTGCTCGAGGGTTTCCGGGACACTGTGGAAGCGGCTGCAAAAGAAGCAAGGGAAGGGGATATCGTCATTCTTTCGCCCGCCTGTACTTCGTTTGACCGCTTTAAGAATTTCGAGGAGCGCGGAGAGGCATTCCGGGAAATCGTGGAAGGATTGGTGTAAGAAATGGAGTTGCTGGATCTGACGAGGAAGCTTTGCTGCGCGGCGGGGCCATCCGGTTTTGAAAAGCCGGTTTTGGAAGCCATCGAGGAGTATCTGACGCCCTATGCGGACGAGATCAGCACCGACTGCATGGGAAATTATATGGCTGTCAAACGCTGCGGACATAGAAACGCCCGGCTTGTGATGCTTACGGCTCATATGGACGAGATCGGCCTGATTGTCACCGGCGCAGAAGAAGGTTTCCTGCGGTTCGAAACGCTGGGCGGTGTGGACAAGCGGATGCTGGCGGCACGGGAAGTGCTTGTGCTGGGGCCGCAGACCCTGTTCGGGGTCATCGACACGATCCCGCCGCACCTGCAGGGCAAAAATGACGGCGACACGGCGTCGGACACGGACAGGTTGTATATTGATGTCGGCTTGACGCAGGACGAGGCTCTAAAGGCTGCGCCGGCGGGTACGCCCATAGTCTTTGCGGGTACCTGTGAGGAGCTCGGAAACGGATGTGTCTGCGGCAAGGCGATAGACGACCGTTCGTGTGTGGCCATTGTACTCAAAGCGTTTGAGCTTTTATCCGCACACGAGCTGGGCGTCGACGTGAGCTGCCTCATCAGCACCCAGGAAGAAGTAGGCCAACGCGGCGCTTCCGTTGGGGCTTGGTCGATGCGTCCGGATGTGGCGCTGGCAATCGACGTAACCTTTGCAAAAACTCCGGACGCCCGTGAGGTCCTTTGCGATATCGGCAAAGGAGCCGCCATCGGCATCGGCCCGAATATGAACCGCGCAGTGACGGAGGAACTGTTCCATCTTGCAAAAGAAAAGCAAATTTCGCATCAGCCCGAGGTGACGCCCGGCGGAAACAGCGGCACGGACGCGTACGCTATCCAGATCTCGCGCGGAGGCGTAGCGACGGCGCTGATTTCCCTGCCGATCAAGTATATGCACACGCCCGTCGAGGTCGCAAAGTTGGACGACATGGAGTCCATCCAGCGCCTGCTGGTGGAATATGTGCTTCAGGCCGGGGAGGCGGAAAACAATGCTTGACACACTGGAAACTCTTTGCTGCCTGGACGGCGTATCGGGTTCGGAGGACGAAATCCGCGATTATGTTCTCGAGCGCTGCCTGCCCTTTGCGGACGAAATCAAATCTGATCCCATGGGAAACCTTCTCGTCTTCAAAAAAGGCGCAAAAGCTCCGGCGCACCGGGTTATGCTCTGCGCCCACATGGATGAGGTAGGTCTGATCGTCACGCAGATTACGGACGACGGATACTTGAAATTTGATTTTGCCGGCGGTGTGGACCGGCGCGTGATTCTGGGAAAGCGCGTATTTGTCGGCGCGGAGCGTGTACTTGGCGTTGTCGGAATGCGTCCGTTCCACCTTGTAAAAGCGGGACAAGAGCAGAAGATTCCGCCTCTGGAGGAACTATATATCGACATTGGCGCCTCCGACAGGGCAGAGGCTGAGGCCATGGTACGCCCCGGCGACTGCGTGGCTTTTGACGATACCGTGACCCGCTTCGGCGACGGCTTTCTCAAGGCGAAGGCGATTGACGACCGTGTAGGCTGTGCAGCGATGCTTGAGCTCATCGAAAGCGAACTTGCCTGCGACTGTTGGTTTGCCTTCACCGTGCAGGAGGAAGTGGGCAGCCGCGGCGCCGTGGTTGCCGCCCGGATTGCCGAACCGGAAATCGCTCTGATTCTTGAAGGCACCACATCCTGCGATATGCCCGATGTGACTGGCGTTGACAAGGTCTGCTGCCCCGGCAAGGGCGTCGTCATTCCTTTTATGGATAAATCGACGATCTATAACAGGGAACTGGTCGTACTCCTAACCGCACTGGCGGACAAAAACGGTATGAGATGGCAGACCAAATCCCGTGTAGCGGGCGGAACCGACGCGGCTGCCGTTCAGCGCACCGGCTGTGGGGCGAAGGTTGCCGCGCTGTCCGTAGCGGTTAGGAACCTCCATTCGCCGGCCTGCGTTGCAAAAATAGGCGACTGTGAAGATCAGCTGAAGCTCGCGAGACTGTTTCTGGAGGCCATGGCGCAATGAACATTCGACCCGAAGTCTCCGCCGCGGCGGAGAAAGTGTTGCCGTCACTCAGCAGACGGTTTTCCCAGATTGACGCGGTGGCGGAGGAAAACACCCGCCGGATCCTGGAAGCTTTTCAGGCCGAGCGCGTGTCAGAAGCCTATTTTGCCGGCACGACCGGCTACGGTTACGACGATATCGGCCGGGATGCGCTGGACAGGATTTATGCCCGTGTATTCGGCGCGCAGGCCGCCTTGGTGCGAATCGGATTTGTCAATGGGACCCATGCGCTCACGGCGCGCTCTTCGGCTGCCTTGCACCGGGAGAGAAAATGCTATCCGTGGCCGGCAAACCGTACGATACCATGCAGACCGTCATCGGTCTATCCGGTGATGTGCCCGGCAACCTGAAATATTACGGCATTGGCTATGAGCAGGCAGAACCGGAAGAGGACTTTACCCGGAAACTCGCCGACCCGGCCATCAAAATGATCTATATCCAGCGTTCCCGCGGCTATGGTCAAAGAGCCTCGCTTTTTGTGGATGAGATTGAAACAATTATCCGAAAGGCCAAGGCCGTCCGCCCCGACGTCATCGCAATGGTAGACAACTGTTATGGCGAATTTACGGATACGCGCGAACCCACCGCCGCCAGCGCGGATCTCTGCGCCGGCTCGCTCATCAAAAACCCGGGCGGCGGACTTGCTCCGCGGGGCGGTTATGTGTGTGGGC
>Ga0183099_1000229_pt1 | contig 47482 bp, 28 predicted proteins | sample Biomet1_FD_127788 | JGI IMG/M metagenome (GOLD analysis project Ga0183099, IMG submission 127788) | Microbial communities from bioreactor (seeded with anoxic lake sediment) at LBNL, California, USA - Biofuel metagenome 1 | ecosystem: Engineered > Bioreactor > Anaerobic > Unclassified ... | reverse complement strand
GTCTTTGGGATGGGCTTTTCGGCGATTCGGATAATAGGGTCGAAGGCAGCGGCACGAAATCCAACCACATCGCTCAGCAAAACTTCCTCAACGGGGAAGCGGCCATGATGTTCGATGGGGAGTGGGTCTATAACGAGATGCTCGAATACGTCGGCGATCAGGGTTTCCCGAGCGATTTTGAGTTAAGGATCATGAAGACGCCGACCGCGCCTAACGCCGTCGATCCCCACGCTTCCTACATCGTGGGCGAAGATCAGTACATGGCCATTCCCGCCACTTCGAAAAAGCCCGAACTGGCCAAGAGTTTCCTCAAATCCATCGTTAGCGATGCCGGCTGCCGGACGTTCCTTGAAAAAGCCCATGGTTTGATGGCGTATGATTTTGACGCCGAAGGAATCCTTCCCGACAATGCCTTCGTCTCCTCGGTCCAGGATTACAAGAGCAACATTTCGGCCACCTTTACCAACTTCTCCAACAACCAGATGTACCTTTCCAACATCATCGATATCTGGGGGACGTCGGCTTATCGGCCGTATTCGAACATCTTGGCGGACAGCGCCACGGTGGACAGCGCTTTTTCCACCATAGCCACCGAAACCGCCCGAAACTGGGATACTTGGAAGAAGCAAGCCGGTCTTTAATCACAAGTTTAATTTATGATTCTTATTGATCGTCTTCTGTCATTGAACCACGCCGTCGCCAAAGCGGCCGTTTCGGGTTGCCCCTTGCCCTCGAAAGCCTTTTTCTTTGGCGTCGACGGAGTGGTTTGCTTCCCGCGGGATGACGGGGATTCCCGTTATCCCTATTCCCATGATGGGTTGACGTTATGGGCGTACGCTTCTGGTTATCTTAGTGTTTCCGAGTCCTCTTTTTTCCTTTTTCCCCCCGTTTCAGACGGCAAGGAACCCCCCATTGCCTTCTTTGGCGGGGTGGAAAAAGGTTCCTCCTATCTTCAGACTTCCATCACCGGGGTCGCAAAAAAAGACCATCTGGAGGGGAAAAATCGCTATTGCGCGTTTTTGCCTTCCTCCGTTATTTACCACGTCGAGAACCACCATGTCGATTTCTATCTTCGCGCCTTCGTCAACTCGAAGAAGCAAATCTGCCTTTCCCTCATGGCCTATAACGCTTCAGCAGGCCCGAAAAAGATCTATCTTTCTTCCCTCATGAACGCCCTCATGATGCATTCGTCTTGCGAGAACGAAGAGACTCGTTGGTTTAAGCGCTGCGACAAGGAGGCCTTCGGCTACTCCTTTGAAGGCGTCGAGGATTTATCGAGAGAGATCCATCTTCATAACTACGCGACCATCGAAAGGGCCTTAAGCAAAGAAGCGGTGGTCGAGACCACGACTTCTCGCGCCGTGTTCGCTGGCGGGAAAAACGAAACGCTCTCCAATGGCCCCGCTCTCCAAAGCGGTCATTTCGCCTTGCAGAAAGATACCACACTTTTCAGCGACATTGCCGCCGCGGGTGACATTATCAAAACCAAGCTCGGCCCCAAAGAGCTCTTTCAAGTCGACTATCGCCTCACCATCGATAACGAGAAGCCCCTCGTGATCGCCAAACCGTTTTTCTTCGGGGAGAATGAACGGGAAGAAGAGGAAGCGATCGAGAACGACCTTTCCCTTTTTATGGGCCCGGAAACACTGAATCTGACTTTTCACGAACTCAAGGATTCCCGGCTTAACGAAGCCACGCTCAATCAGTTCATCCGTTTGCTCCAAAGGCAAGTCCATTATGGGGCTTTGGCCAAGAATTCTTCGGTCTCGCTTTTAGGAACCCGCGACGTGGCTCAGATGATCGAGGCCAATCTGCTGTTCGATCCGGCGGCCAGTCGGGCCAAAATCCTCGAGGTCCTGTCGTTTGAAGATCCGAGAGGCCGTTTTGCCCGGCAATATTCGATACCTAAGCAAAACGAAAACCCCCTGATGGACAATCGGGAGTTTATCGATCAAGGCCAATGGGTCATTAGCCTCGTCCGGACCTATCTCGCCTATATCGGCGATTTCTCGCTGCTTTCGGAAGCCACTTCCTATTACGATCTCCTTGGACGGAATTCCGCTCACCGGAGTCCCCTTGCGGAAACGGTGTACGCGCATCTGGAAAGGGCCATCGGCTATCTTTTAAAGAACATCGACCCTAAAACCGGATGTTTGAAGACCCTCTATGGCGATTGGAACGATGCGGTGGATGGGCTTGGAGTTTCGAGCGACCCCAGCAAACCCTTTGGCGATGGCGTCTCCGCGATGGCGACGTTTCATCTATATAAGAATCTCTTGGAGATGGGAGAAATTGCCCTAGCTTATGGAAAAGATCCCTTTCCTTATCTCGAACAAGCCCAGGTTCTGCGTGAGCATGCCAAGCAATCCCTTATCCTCGAAAACAACGGGGAAAGGCGCATCATCCACGGCTGGGGCGAGAATCAGAGCTTCTTAGTCGGCAGTTACTGCGATGCGGATGGCCAAGATCGGGTCGGGGTGGCCAGCAACGCCTTTTACGTGACCTCGGGACTAGAGAAAGACGATCCTTCGATTAAGGACACCATTCTCCAAGCCTTCCATCGCCTCGATTCCAAATACGGTCTAAAAACTTTCGAGCCGTTTTTCGATAAGAATGCCGCCCGAGTGGGCCGAATCGTCAACCTTCCGAAAGGAACCGCCGAAAACGGAGCGGTCTATATCCACGCGGCCATGTTCGGAGTCAAAGCCCTCTTTGAACTGAATGAACCCGTTTGGGCCTATCAGGAACTCTATAAGCTTTTGCCCCTTACCCATCACTCCATTTCCACGAGTCCGTTCGTCATGCCCAACTCCTACATCGACAATCCCGAGATCGACGTGGATGGCCAGTCGATGAACGATTGGTTCACCGGTAGCTCCAACACGTTGCTAAAGCTCCTTGTTTCCGATCTCTTTGGGCTCGTTCCCAACCTCGACCGAACCTTCCGCTTGGCTCCCGCCTCGGCGTTTCCTAGCGATTTCGCCACATTAGGCCTCACGATCCAAGGAGTCCGGGTTAGCCTTAATTACCATGACAAAAAAGAGGGACGTCGCACGATTGCCATCGATGGCATCCCCCAACCGTTAAGCTGCGATGCCAATGGCCTTTGGAGTTGCCAAGGCGTGGTGCCGAAAGACAAAAGAGTGTTGAATATTGAGATAACCGATTGATCTTTCGGAGTTTTTCTAGACCGGATAACCCATCAAGGTAGAGCCGTTTCTTTTCTTGTTAAGCGAGAGAGGACTTAACCGACCGAAAAGACGGCCCCCAATAATTAGAGGCCGCCCTCAATAATGATTTCGACCCGTTCGAGGTAATCCTTCAGTTCGCGGACGCATTTGATGGCCTTTTGGTCGTCCTCCATCTCCGCGAAGATGCGGAAAGAGGGCTCGGTGCCAGATAGCCGAATCAGTAACCAGCAGTCGTTTTCGAAATAGAATTTGAAATTCCGGGTGAAGTGGTCGTGACGGACCAGTTTCCGCGAGAAGGTAGGCGGATTCTTGTCGATATAATCAATGAGTTTCGAAGCTTCCGAGGTGAAAGGAATCGAATCCTCCAAAAACGAATAATGGTAGCCCGCGAACGCTTTGACATTGGCGATGATTTCGCTGACGGGCTTATTGAGCAGAATCATCATTTCCATAAAGAGAGAACCGCTGAACACGGAGTCCTTGCCAAAGAGATAACCCCGGATGGTTAGTCCTCCCGAGCTTTCGCCTCCGATAAGGGCATCGTATTGCTTCATTCCCGCGGTGATGTTCTTAAAACCAACATCGACTTCATGACACTTGAAATTCAGCTTTTTCGCCACCTGATCGACGAGCAAGCTCGTGGCGCAGTTCTTCACCACGTCGCCTTGCAGTCCTTTGTAGGTGACGAGATACCAATATAAAGCGGCCAATATCTCGTTATTGGAAACGTAATTGCCTTTTTCGTCGATGATGCCAAGGCGATCGCCATCGCTGTCGGTGGCGAGGCCGCAATCATAGCCGCCCTCGAGCACCTTCGAACGGAATTCTCCCGAGAGGGCCGCTTCGGTGGGGTTTGGCAGATTGAAGCTGAAGAAGGCGTCATGCTCTTCATGGACGATGTCGAACTGTTTGATTTTGAAGATCTCGGCGAGAGGTTTGAGACCCACGACGCCGACGCCGCACATGTTGTCGTAGATGATTTTGGCATGGTTGGAGCTGATCTTCGGGGAGATAAAACGGCGAATATGCGAAAGATAAATGTTGGTATTGGAAAAGTCCTGAATCAACCATTTGCGTTTGGCCTCAGCGATGGGCAAAGTCTTGATTGTTTGGACTTTCTTGACCGTTTCCTCGAGTTTGTTCGTGAAGACGACATCCGCGTCAAAGCCCTGGGCCAAAAAGAGTTTGACCCCGTTGAAGTAGAAAGGATTATGGGAGGCGGTGATCATGACGCCGTAGTCGTGGTGCATATCCCGCGTGGCCGACATTACCGTTGGCGAGGGGACGGGCGAGGTGTAGAGATAAACCCGGATTCCGTTTCCCGCCAAAGTCTCGGCAAACCAGCGGGCGAAATAATCCGACATAAAGCGGTTGTCATAGCCGATGATGATGGGCCGCAAGGGCTTTCGTTCATTGGCAATATCGGCCAATCCTTGGGCTACAAGTTGGACGTTTTCCTTGGTGAAATCGTCACCGATGACACCACGAAAGCCGCCCGTTCCAAAACTTATCATGTTTATATTTCCGCCTCTATTATCGCTTTGATACTAGAAAAATCAATATTTTTTAACTTTGTGAATTAATATGAATGGCAAGCCCAACCCCTTATTTTAAAAAACCTGTTTGATACGTACAGAAAAACCTGAGCAACAGTTAATTTTCCTCTTATCCCTTGCACGCGACAAATACTGTTTTCTTCTTGAAGAGAGGAGCGGTCGAGATGCGCGACGCTCTGAACAAAGGTAATGAGTGTTTTGATAAGAAACAAAACGACTTTAAAAAAGGTTTTAAACTTTGGCCATTTCTTCGCAAGTGGGCAAAGAGACCAAAGCGCCTTTTTTTAGGGTGGCTAAGGCCCCGGCCTTGGTGGCGTACTGACAAGACGAGAGAACATCCATTCCCTTGTCCAAACAATAAGCCAAAGCTCCGTTGAAGGCGTCTCCGGCCCCGGTGGTATCGATGGGTGTTACTTTCATCGACGGGATAAGGATTTGTTTCGTCTTGTCTAGCCAGAGGCAACCTTTGGATCCCAAAGTCACGATAACGTTTTTCACGCCGCAACTTAACAGCTTCTTCCCTGCGGTAGCAATGTCTTCAACGCTCTTCATCGGAAGGCCCGTGATCAAACCCAGTTCATGCTCATTGGGCGTCAGGAAGGTAACCTTCGCCAACAGATCCAAAGGCAAGGTTGTGGCGGGGGCCGGATTCAAAATAAAGGTCTTGCCATTCCGAAAGGCCAAATCGGCAAATTCCGCGACGACATCTATGGGCATTTCCAACTGGGTCAGGCAGACGTTGGCCTGTTGGATGGTTTTTTCGAGGGCCAAAAGGTCGCCAAGATGGAAATCGAAATTCGCTCCATGGACGATGATGATTCAAGCCAACCGAAGGCTATTTGGCCGTTCCCTTGGCCAGTTATGAACTTTGAATTGACGGTGGCGTTCCAATTCGTTTGGCACGAAAACGGGTCTCAAACTTTTTTTCAGCAAACGTTTAAGCGGTCTATGAATGTGTTAATCAACATTTGCTTTTGCTTCAAGAATCAAACCTGCGAAAACGCATTATCTTGGCCATCATTCAAACCGAAAGAATCCCCCTTGGTTTCCCATATTAAACGATGCTTTTTTCAAATAACTCGCTGAATCCGTAAACTTCTTGTGCCTTTGTTCTTGGTTATCTTATTGAAAAACGCCCTTGAAGTTTCATTGTAAGGTCTGGCGTTTAATGCTACCTTTGTCTTAAACAAATATGATCACCATTTACAACATTGCTTCCCGTTGCGGCGTTTCGCCATCCACGGTCAGCAAAGTAATAAACAACTATAAAAATATCCCGGAAAGCACGAAAGAAAAAGTCCGCCAGGCGATGAAGGAGATGAATTACATCCCCAATGTGGTGGCGAAGTCTCTGTCAAAAGGCGTTTCACATAACGTGGGCGTGCTCTGTTACCTTGGGCCCGATGTCACCCCGTTCACCCATCCTCTTTTCGTCAATGTCTTGGATTCTTTCCAAACCGAAATGAATGCCAACAACTACGATTTGATTTTCATCAGTCGCTTGGTCGATGGGAAAAATGGCTCGTTTTACCAGAACTGCATTTCCCGCGACGTCGACGGCGTGTTGCTGTTCGGGGAAATGAACCACCCGGAATTCCAAGAAATCATCGCCTCCTCCTTGCCGAAAGTCGGCTTCGACTATTTCGGAGACGCCATGACGGGAGTAACCTCGAATAGCAAAGAAGAAATGCGGAAAATGACCGCTTACCTCCTTTCGCTCGGACATCGGGATATCGTCTTCGTTCACGCCGAGACCAACGACATTACCAAGGCCCGTATCGCCGGCTTTCGGCAAGCCATTGTCGAGGCGGGCCTTCCTTTCTCCGATGAGATGATGGAAGAGAGCATCTTCCTTAACGGCGATTCGGCTCGAAAAGCCACCGAAAGAATTCTTAAACGGGAACGGATTCCAACGGCCATCATGTATTCCGATGACGTTTCGGCCATCGAAGGGCTGTCCGTTTTGAAAAAGAAGGGTTTTGTGGTTCCGCGGGACATGTCGATCACGGGGTTCGATGGTTTGCCGATTTCTCAAGCGGTGGAAACCCCGATAACGACCGTCCGCCAGGACATCGCCGAAATGGGTAAAACTTTGGCTCGGAAGCTTATTGAAGCCATGGCAGGGATTAACGCCCCGATCGAGCATCTTGAGATTCCGGCCTACCTTTTGATCGCAAAATCAACTTCTTCCCCGCGTCGGTGAAAACAGCTTTCGTCCGTTAAAACGGAATGTTTGGTTTTTTCTGAATGTGATCTTTTTGCGATAATCGTGAAGAAAAGCCTTACACTTAAGTGTAAAATAATAAGAAGTCAGGTTTTCCAATGGGAAAAAGCGTCAATATACCAAATCTTCTTTCAAAGATGACTACGGACGAGAAAATTGGCCAGACCAATATGCTAGGTGGCTCGATTTATCACGATTTTTCTCCGGAAACCCAGAATGACTTGCTGCTCAAAGGCGCGATCGGCTCGATGATGTATTTGGACGCCAAGGCCAACAACGCTTTGCAAAAGAAGCAACTCGCTTTGTCTAAAGCCGCCACGCCGATCCTTTTTTGCGGCGACAACATCCATGGCGTGAACACGATTTTTCCCAACCCTTTAGGCGAAACCGCTTCCTTCGATCCGGAAATGGCCGAGAAAAGCGCCTCGATCATGGCTCTCGAGCAAACGGCCACCGGAGCTCGCTGGAATTTTTCGCCGATGTCGGACATATCTCGTGATGCTCGGTGGGGTCGCAATATCGAGGGAGCAGGCGAGGATCCGCTTCTCGCTGGCGATTTCGTCGCCGCTCGGGTGAGAGGTTTGCAAGGCCAAGGTCCAACTATCGATTCCGATCACGTGGCCTCCACCATCAAACATTTCGCGGGTTATTCTCTTCTGGAAGCGGGGGAGGAATATCAGCGGGTCTATGTGAACGAAGGGGAAATGAACGAATTTGCCTTTCCGGTTTACCAACGGGGCATCGAGGCGGGCGCCTCTTCTGTCATGCTCGCGTTCAATGACCTGGATGGGGTCCCTTGTACGGCCAACGAAAGTCTGATCAAACAACAACTTCGGGCCAAGATGGGTTTCGGGGGCGTGGTCGTGAGTGATTATGGGGCGGTGGGCCAACTCGTCACTCAGAAATATTCAGCGGACGAAAAAGAAGCCGTTTATGATGCTTTCACCGCGGGTTTGGATATCGACATGGAAAGTCGCCTCTACGTTAAGCATTTGAAAAGCCTGATTGGGGAGGGGAGGGTTTCCCTTAAACAGCTTGACGAGACGGTCGGAAGGATTTTGAATCTCAAGAATCAACTTGGCCTTTTTGAGCATCCGTACGCCGACGAGGACAAAGCCTCCAAGGTTGTTCTCACTGAGGAATCGTTGGCTTTCGAAGAACGGGTGGCCATCCGCAGTGCCGTTTTGCTCAAAAACAATAAAATTCTGCCCCTCTCGGCAAACGATCGTTTCGTCTTGATGGGACCCTTGGCCGATGACGCCAAAGCCCAGAACGGCTCTTGGTCCTACGATGGGGGCTTAAGCAAATCCATCACCTACCGGCAAGCTCTTTGTCGAGCGTTCCCGCAGATGCGATACGCGGAGTCGCCTTCGAAATTCAAGACCGGCGATACGGTCGTTTATATCGCTGGGATTCCCTATGGCTACAGCGGGGAAGCGGCGAGTTTAACCAATCTCGATTTGCCCGCCCCGCAAAAAGAGGAAATCAAGGCTCTGAAAAGCCTGGGCCTGAGAATCATTTTGGTGGTTAATTCCGCCCGGGTGTTGACCTTGTCCGATGAGGCGCCGCTTTGTGAGGCCGTTGTGTATATGTGGGCTCCGGGAACCCGAGGCGGAAACGCTTTGGCGAAACTTCTTTTTGGGGTTGAGGAGCCGACTGGCCATCTCCCGGTCAGCTTCCCCCGCCATGCCGCCCAGTGCCCGCTCTATTACAACAGGCCCCGGGGCTGTCGTCCCTTCGATACGAACAACTATTACACGAGCCGTTATCTCGATTCCGAATACGGCCCCTTGTTTCCTTTTGGCTTCGGTCTATCCTACGAACCCAGTCTTATCAAGGGCTTGATGGTCAAAAACGAAAGCCTTTCCCGCAATGGCTCGATTGAGGTTTCTTACGAAATCGAAAACCTCTCCGCCCGCCCGATTCGGCGGTTGGCTCAATTCTACGCTTCCCCAACCTTATCCCGGCGCCTCCGGCCCGACGTTTTCCTCGTGGCTTATCAATGGACCGAACTTAAACCCTTTGAGACAAAGTTCGTCTCCTTCGCCATACCGGCCTCGCGTTTAGCCCGCCACGAAAAAGAATGCGGCTCGTATTCGCTCTTCATTGGCGAAAGTTCCGCATCCTTTGTTGGTCAGGTTTCCCTGAAGATCAATTCGTAAACACTTCGATCGTTTCGTCTTTCAGATCTTTCAATTGAACGACGGCTCCTCCTTGACGGTAAGGATTCGGCCCTTGAATAAAGGGCAGGCTCTTTCCGTTCTGAAGGAGTTTTTTCACGCCGGTTTTCCTAGAGATGTGGAACAGCAAATCGAGAGGTCTTCCGCCCACGAGGAGATGGAGAGAGGCCCCATCGAAAGAAGGCGGTAGGACCGGATCGAGGACGAGCGTGTCTTTGGCGATTCTCACCCCTAAGAAGTCGCTGATCAGTCGAGCTAAGAAAATGCCGTTTCCGGACGAATAAACGCGCCAACCGCCATTGACGGGCACAAGGCCTTTTCGGAGTTCCTCGATTCCCGAAGCGAAAGCGTAGCGGTCGTTGAACAACGGGTCGGAACTCGAAAAATAGGCGTTAGCCTGTCGCGGGTTGGCGTTTGGCACCTCGGTTTGGAGATTGATCGGGATGATTTTCCGCAAGGCCGCGAAGGCTTTGTTGGCTTCTCCGATCAGTGTGGCGCTTTCGGCGTAACGGATATCCGCGTGAATGTAACAAAGGCTGATCTCGCGACCGACGTTGGATGCTTGCTCGGCCCGCACGAACATATGGGAGACTCCGCCGTCGTAATGGGCCGGGTGATCCATGAGTCTCACTCCATCAGGGAAGCTGAGCTTCTCATCGATGAGATGAAAAAAGCGGTGGGCGTCGCTTGGGGAGGCCAAGTGGGAGAGGATGGCTCGGGTGTAAGGCAACAGACGGCAATGGATTCCGGTTTTCTCGTCATGCTTGTCGACGAAAGAAGACACTGAACCGTCTTCTTCCACATACAAAAATCCCGGAATTTCCCCTTCTTGGACAAAGACGCTCTCATAGCCGTTTTTGAGGCGTTGAGCGACATTGGCCAAGAGTTTCCTCTCGGCGTGGCTTTCATTCAAGGCTAAAGAAAGACGTTCGAGCACCTGATAGGCCAATTCCTGCGTCCACGGGGAAACGAGGCGGGTCTTAAAGGAGGCTTGGCAAGGCTGTAAGGTGTCATCCCAATCGCCTCCGCCATAACAGAGCAAATCGGTCCCTTGGATAAAGCGGCTTTCGATATTGCCTCGAGCCCATTCAAGATGCTCGTTGAGGGGCTTAAGCGCCGGGTCGTTCTGAGAAGGAATCAAAGCCTCCAAAATCGCGTGGTCCCCGGTTTTCGCCAGATAATCCGCGAGGATGCCGAGTGGCCAGAACACGATGTCCCCATGACAATCGTCGGCGGCGAAGCCATATTTGTCGAGCATGAACCACTGAGGCCATTCGCCCGTCGATTTTTTCTGGTGAGAGAAAACTTCAAGAAGAAGCTTTCGCATGGCGGGGAAATTCCCGACGGAGGAGAACAGTTCATAGGGTCCTTGGCAGACATCGCGCGTTCCCCAAGCCGCTCCGCCCGTCTGTTCGAGTCCATGAGGGACCAAGAAGTGAATAAGAGCGCCTGAGGCCAGCCACGGCACGATGAGGTTGGCTTTCTCGGCGAAAGAGGATTCGCCAGGGGCGGTCAGGTGAAAATCGGAAAAATCCTCCCGCAAACGCTTCTGGAAGTAGCTCTTTTCCCTCTCGAAATTGGGGATCGTGGGGTTAATTTCCTCATCAAGGGAGGCCGTGAGGTTCATCGTCAAAGAAGAGCCGCGAAGCGAAAAGCACTGCAAAGAAGGCAACCGCGATACCCCATCCTCAAAAAACATTCCGTCCTGACCTTTTTTGACGTTTTGCTCGAACCGCAACTCGAAGCCAAGGCGCGGGTAACGGGAAGCGAAGTAACTGTCGGGGGCGAAATGGTAGCAATGGACCCCGTTTTCGTTTTCGTATTCGAAGGGGATCAGTCGTTCGCCTTCCCCAACGACTGCTTCAAAATAGAGAATCAAATCGTAGTTCTTTCTGGCTCTGGACCGGAAAGCTAACTGCATGGTGTTGGAAGAGTGGGCGAGATAAACCGTGACCTCCAAGGCGTCCGCCTCGGTTTTGTAGATCCACTTGGAGTAATTGAAGCCCATCTCGAAGAGGGATGGCACGCCTAACAAACGGTATTCCCCACCTTCTTTTAATAAGAGCCGCATGCCCAGAGAGTGGGGCAGATCGAGCAAACCCCGGTTGACAGGGGTCAGCTTATTGAGGGAAGTGTTCCCCACGACGATTTGGGCACCAAAGGACCCAAACATATACGTGGTAAGGGAAAAAGAATCTTGTTCGAAGGCCATTTCTTTGGGGTAGCGGTAGAGGATGTTGCCGTGGGGCCGTTCGACCAAGACTTCTTTGGCCCTCGTGACGACGTGGGTTCCGTCCTGAAGAAAGAAAGAGAGGAGACGACCATCCTTCTTTTCCTCTTGGAGACGCGCTGGATAGGCTAGAGCCAGTTCCTTTTCGCTGAGCTCTTGGCAAAGGAGGGGCGAGAAAGGGAATTCGGCTTTCAGGTTGGCTTTTGGCAGAAGCCTTTTCTCTCCCTGAAGGCTCGTCATTAGGCCTTCGAATTGGGTGCCATCGCTCGGCAGGGATATATAAGGGGTTGGCTGGTCCTCGCTGACGAGGCCATAGAAGACGTTGCGGATCGAGCCGTTCAGAAAGAACGCCTCGCTTTGAAGGATCGCGGCCCCCAGTTCGAATTGGCGGTTGACGTCGGGAAGGTCTTTCATGAGGAGCGAAGGGATTCCGCTCAAACGGCTTTCCGGAGTGTAAAACTGCATTAAATCGCTGGCGTAATGGATGACTTTCAATCCATACGAACCGATGGCCAAACCCGGATTGGGCTTCCCCATGTTTTCCCGCGAGAGAATGGTGTAACCATAAGGCGACTGCACGATGTTGTGGTCGACATATTGGGATACGTAGAGTTCGTTGTTGAAAACCGCTCCTTCGTCGGAGAGGCCAATGTCGTGGACGAACACGAAATCGGCTTTCCCGCGAAGTTGGCCATTCAAGGTGACGGAAAAGAAGTAAAGGCTTTCGTTCGCGAGAATAATTTCGAGCCGAAAATCGCAGCCCTCGATCCGACCTTCGTAGGCAAAGCCGTTGTCATACTGGCAAATCTCATCCGCCGAAGCGAAGAGCGAGAAGCACTTCTGGTCAAAACGGAGATAGAGATCAAAGGGCCCTTTTTGAAAGGAGGCCGGTTTATAGGCGTTCAGCTGCAAACGGTTTTTGGCGATTTTGTAAACCGCTCCGGATTCGTTAATGCTCAAGGACAAAGCGCCGCAAGTGGCGGTGTGAAGCCGAGTGGGGGTTGGGATGATCATTTGTTTAAAAGGCTCTCCCCGTTGTCGAAGTCAAACAGATGGATGAAATCGAGGTTGATTTTGAGCGAAATCTTGTCTTCCAAAGCCCCGGCGAAACGGGGTCCGTTCCGACAAACGATTTCATTTTGCATACCCGAAACGTTGAGGTAGAGCAAGGTTTCGTTGCCAAGTTTTTCAAAGACCTTGATGGTGCCAGTCAGGTTGGTTCGACTTTGAGAATCGGAGTATTCGGAGGGCACGATGTCTTCTGGTCGAATGCCCATGACGACTTGGCGTTTATTGTAATCTTTGATCTTCAGTCTCTTGAGGAAGCTCTTGCTTAAGGGGAACTTATACCTCGAGAAAGTGATGAAGGTCTGGTCCTCTTCGACCTCAAACATCGCATCGATGAAGTTCATTTGGGGCGTGCCGATGAAGCCGGCGACAAAACGGTTGACTGGATAGGTGTAAAGGTTGTCGGGGGTGTCGACCTGTTGGATCAAGCCGTCTTTCATCACAACGATGCGTTGACCCATCGTCATGGCCTCGACTTGGTCATGGGTCACGTAAACGAAGGTGGTTTGCAACTGCTGGTGAATTCGGATGATCTCGGTCCGCATCGAAGTTCGCATCTTGGCGTCAAGGTTGGAAAGAGGCTCGTCGAGAAGGAACACTTTGGGGTTGCGCACAATGGCCCGTCCGAGGGCGACCCGTTGCCGTTGGCCTCCCGAAAGCTCCGAGGGTTTGGAATCCAAGTATTGGGTTAAGCCCAAGGTATCGGCAGCGGCTTCGACTTTCTGGCGCACCTCCCCTTTCGGGACCTTGCGGAGTTTTAGGCCAAAGGCCATATTTTCAAACACCGTCATATATGGATAAAGGGCGTAGTTTTGGAAGACCATGGCGATATCCCGATTGCGGGGGTGAACGTTGTTCATCAGGCGGTCCCCGATGTAGAGCTCGCCGGAACTGATGTCCTCCAAACCGGCGATCATTCGTAGAGTCGTCGATTTTCCGCAACCGGAAGGTCCGACAAAGACCACGAATTCCTTGTCATGGATCTCGAGATTGAAGTCATGGACCGCATGGACGCCATTCGAGTAAATCTTATTGACGTTAATCAGTTTTATTTCTGCCATTGTTTGTTCCTCCTATTTGATGCCCAAGGTTTCAAACCCTTTGGCAAAGATCCTTTCCTGGGAGTTGATTTCCCAAATAAAACCATCGAGATAGTTGGCGAGACCGATTAAGGCGATGCCTTTGTCGATTCCGATCACTCCGTCCGCGAAGAAGCCGTTTTCGAGATTGAAGGAATCAATCAGGCCATAGCGGGATTGAAGGCGGGGGTCCTGAGCGTACTTCTTAAAGGCTTCAAGGCCTTCCTCAGGGCAGAACGGCAGGGCGCCGAGGGCGGCATAGATGGCGATTGTGCCATCATAGACTCCGCATCCGGGGGGAACGCCGTAATCGCCGTGATAACCATCGGCGGCATCACATGCGGACAAACCCCAACCGAGTTGGCAAGAAGGGCGTTGGCCTTTCTCTTTTTCGCAAAACTCATAATGGGCTTTAAGGGCCTCGACGCTATTCTGATGCCAATCGATGAGAGCGGGATCTTTCTTCCCTTTGAAGGGGATGAACAGCTGCGAGTACAAATGGGTGAAGACTCCATTGGTGTGCGAGTAGATGAAGCGGTGAGGGCCATATTGGCCCATCGGTTTATCGATCTGCCGGTAGTAATCGTCCGAGAGGGAATACTCCGTTTTTGCCGCGCCTCCGGCCAAGACGTAAATCATCAGTTGCTCGGCGTAATCTTGCCAATAGGCGAAGAAACCATCTTTTTTCTTTCCCATATAAAGATATGGTTTGTCGGGGGCTTTCCAATATGACCAATCGGCGCGTTCGAGGATTTGGCGGGCCGCTTCCGCGACCCTTCCTCCAAAGAAGTTGCCAGCCACGATGACCCCCATGAAATAGAGAGCCGTGTCGATGTTGCTGAGTTCGGTCCACCAGGTTGGCTTGGTGGTGTCCATATCGTAGAAGTGGTAGAAGAAGCCGTGATCACTCTCGATGAGGAGACTGTCCGTGAGAATGAGGAGGCACAGGCGTTCGGCTTCTTCTTTCGACAGGAATCCGTAATGGGCGCCGATGGCAAAAGAGGAGAGGGCGAAGCCACTCGAGGCGATGCTGGCGAGTTTGGGGTCGCGTGGGAAACGGTCGCGGACCAAGGAACGCCTTCCCATCCCGTCCTTGAAGAACGCGATTCCGCCCTTTATTTCCTCTTCGAAGATCTTAAGCATGTTCGCTCTCCTTAAATTCCAGGCGGGTCAAACCGTCTTGGAGGCATTGGATTTGCTTCGAAAGTCTCCAGACCGTCCCATTGAGGTAATTATCCATCATCAGCAAGGTGATGCCTTTGTCGATGCCGATGTAGCTGGTGGCGGTCCAACTATTCACGAGATCGTAGGAATCGTAGAAGCCATAAAGGCCGTAGAGATCGTCTTTTTGGGCGTAGTTCCGTAAGGCCTTCAACGAGTTTTCGGGAGTGAAGGGCATGCTGCCAAGAGCCCCGCAGGGAGCGATGGTTCCCTCGATGGCTTTATAGGCCGCCCCACCCTCCGAGGAATTCCATCCCCGAGGGTAATTGCCGAGCCAGCCGCTATAGCCGTTTCGGGTGTCGCAAGCCGTTAAGCCCCACGCCCCTTCCGAATAAGTGGCGATGGAACTCTTATAGTTTTGGCACCAATCGTAGGCTGCGAGGGAGGCATCCACGGAGTTTTTCCACCAGTTGACCCCATCCCCGTCCTCAATCCCTCGGAAATCGATAAAGGCGTGCGTGTATTGGTAGGTGAATATGGAACCGAACCACGAATAGATGAAATTGTCGCCTGCATATGCGCCTTTGGCCCTCGTAAAGCCGCGGTATTCGCTTAAGCCGGTTCGGTAATCGGGGTTGGTGGCCCCAGCCCCCAGGACATAGAGCATCAGTTGCTCGGCGTAATAGTCCCAGTAACCCGCGAACGAAGCGGTCCCGGAACTGTAAGACATCCGGAACTGAGATTTGCCATTATGAATCCCCGTATACCATTTCCAGTCAATCCGGTCATAGATTTTTTGGGCGTAAGTCTGCGCTTTCCCGCCGAAATACTCTCCGGCCACGAGCCCGCCGATGACCATGATAGCGGTATCGATGACGCTCACTTCGCTATTGTTGTTATTGGTTCCGTCATTCATGTTGATGAAATGCCAATAGAAGCCATGGAAATTGGTCAACGCTTCGATGTTCTTGAGGGTTATGAGCGCCCTTTCCTCGGCATCGTCGTGAGTCACAAACCCGTTTTCGACTCCGATGGGGAGACCGGCCAAAGCAAAACCCGTGGAGGCGGTGGAGGCGTAACTCACCCGAGCCCGGTCGGCGACCAAACCATAAGCGGGCGACAGGACGTCGGAGCTGACGTTTCGATAAAAGAAATTGAATGATTTCTGCATCTCGTCAGCGTAGATCGCTTGGTCGGCGGATGAGAGCAGGGAGGAGGAGCCATCTCCGTTCATCGAGGAAGAAAGGCCATGGGAGGACGAGCCGTTTTCGGGTCCACAGGAGGATAAGCCCACAACCAAAACGGTTCCGAGGGCGAAATAGAGGCGGGCTAATTTGTTGTTCATTTGGTTATTCTCCTGTGATTCCGGCTTTGTCGATGCCTTGGACGAAGAAACGTTGCATAACGAGGAAGATGACGACGAGAGGCAGGATGCTCATCAAGGTGCCGGCCATGTACACGGCCTCATTGATGTTTTGTCCGCTGAAGAGGGCTTCATAGGTGCTTTTGAAGACCAGCAACTGCGTCACCAAGGTCGTGAGGTCGTTTCCGAGATAAATGGAGGCCAACGTCGTTTCGTTGTAATACCACACAAAGCTGAGAAGGAAGCTGAGAAGGTAGGCCGGAATCGCCGTGGGAACTCCGATCTTCCAAAAAATCACGAAAGGGTTGGCCCCATCAATCTGGGCGCTTTCTTCGACCGATTTTGGGATCTGGTTGAAGAATTGATAGAAAAGCAGGACAAAGACGGCGCTGCGGAAACCTTGGCCGAAAGCGGCCATCACAACATAGGTCCAAATGGTGTCGATCAGCTTAATCCGGGTCAAGGTGATGACGGTGGGAATCATGGTGATCTGGCTCGGGACGATGAAGGTGATGAGGATGAGGGCGAAGAAGACTTTCTTGCCAGGGAACTGGAAGCGTGACAAAGCGTACGCCACGAGGGAGGTGGAAATGACTTGGAAGAGACTCGGAACCGCGGACACGAGAAGACTCATCCCGAGGTTCTTCGTGTAGTTTAAGGTTCGGGTGGCTTCGATGTAGTTCGTGAACACGATTTGCGAGGGGACGAATCTCACCAAAGGATTGACGATATCCTCAGGCCCCATGAAGGAGTAGGCGATCATATAGAGGAAGGGGTAGACGTAGACGAAACCTAAGAGAACGAGAAGGGTCATAAGGCCGAAAGTGACGATGGGGGCCCGTTTTTCGTTGGTGGGTAACACCAGCCATTTCACGAAGGAAACCAAGCCCTTGGCGATCGAGCGGAAAAAGTGTTTCCAGCCTTTCCAACGCTTAGGCAAGTCCCTCAACGAGGAAAGCCACGAGGTAAAACGGCGCCATATTCTTTTCATTGCAGTTGATAGCTCCTTTTGATTCTCTTGGATTTAAAAATCAGGACGAAGAGAGCTAAGACCGAGAGGAGCACCACGAAGAACACCCAGGCTTCGGCGCAGGCGTAACCATAGCCTTTGCCCACCGCGTACATATCCGTGGTGATGCGCGAGATGATGGGGTTCAAAGAGAAAGTCGATTGGATGACGACCGTGAAAACGACGTTGATGACGATGACGGGATTGAGGGCGGGCAGGGTGATTTTCCAGAAACATTCCCAACTGGAGGCCCCATCGATTTTGGCGGCTTCGTACATCGATTTGTCTAGCTTCTGGAGTCCGGTCAGGAAGACCAGGGTTTGGATGCCGCTAAACCAGAGGATGACGATGAAGTTGGTAATGAGGGTTTTGATTAAGCCCACCAAGAAAGCGGGGACGGTTTCAGATAACGCCGCGTAATCGATTTCTAGACCCTGAAAGGATGTTACCCCTTGGCTGATAAACAAAGAAATGACGGGTCCTGAAGCGATGATAACCGGGAGGAAGAAAATGGTCCGGAAGAAGCCCTTGCCGTGTTTGAGGGAGTTGAGAAGAAGGGCGATCAGCAAGCTCATGACCATGATGACGGGCACATAGATGATGATCTGTTGGAGATAGCTCTGCAAATCATCGATGAAATCTGGATCGGCTGTCAAAATATTGACGTAATTTTCCCAACCGACGGGTTGTTGGATGATGCCTTTGGCGGCCGTCACCGTGACGTTGTTGAAAGAGAAGACGAAGGATTGGATGATCGGGTAGGCTGCGAAGGCCGCGAAGCCGATGAGCCATGGAGAGGCAAAAACCAAAGCCAGCCAGAAATCATTCTTGTGGAGGCCCTCGTTTTTCGGGAAAAGGGATTTTAAAGTCGTTCTCAAAGAGAATCTTTTTCCGATGTTCATATGATGACCCAGCCGCCTCCTTCCACAGTCGTTCCTTCGAAGTCGAAAGAAATCGTTCCGTGATTGACCATTATCCTTTTCCCGTTCGCGTAGCCGCCGAGGGAAACATCCTTGCTCAGCCAGCGGAACGAAGTCATTTGGGAGCCGCGGACGTTATCAAGAGCTTCCTTGACGGTCGAGGCAATCGACACCACCTTGTCTTTCCAGGAGGAATATTGGCTCGAAAAAACGAAACGGGCTTGGCTGTTGCATAGGGCGATGGGGTCTTTCTCGGTCAGAAGGAAATTCGGGTTTACGTCGTTCTCAATCAAGCGCAGCGCGGTGTCTTTTTGATAGGACAGGTTGATGGGTTTGGAGTACATCTCATAAAGGCCTGAGGCCACCATCTGGTAGAAAGGCACGCTGTCAGGTGCCAGATAATACGCCGACGATTGCCAATCGAGGTTGAGAAGGGAACGGGAAACGGAAAAGTAGGATTCGTTTGGCATGGCCACATCGCTCTGGAGAGTTCCGGCCCCGATCAGCGCTTTCAGACCATTCGCTTCCTGCTCGCGGTTAGCCACGTAACGGAAATGGCTGGAGAAGGGGCTTCGGGAGAAATCGGTCAAGGAAAGCGAGGCCTTTGGCAGACCCCCGAGATGGGACAGGTCCAGCTGCAATTTCTCTTGGCTCTTCGCCTTCGTCAGCATTACTCGGTCCTCGGTGGATTCGCTAAGGGCGTAGGTGTCCTGGTCGTAGGTGTAGATCCCTTGATTGGAGATGGTCATGGCGATATCCCCATCGCCATAACCCCGGCTCGAGGAACGGATGAGGCTATAGTCGAAGCTGAAGGAAAGGTCGCTCACCTTGGCGGCGAGATTCTCGTAATCCCTTTGTTTAGCCCCAACCGCGTAGCCGAAAGACGAATAGTCGGAATTCGACCAACCTCCGCTCTGGTAGCCCAGGAAGGCGGTTTTTGGGTTGCTTAAACCCGCGGTGGAGAGTTCGTTCAAGGCCTGCCCGATGCCCGCGGGGGTCGAAAGGGTCATTTCTTGCTGGCCAAACATCGTGGTCTCGCTCTCGGCCATCAACCATTCCAAACGGACGGGGGCCTCTTGGATATAATTGCTTCTTAGCATTCCTCTATCTTGCAAAGAGGAACGATATCGCGTGGCCATATCCCCCAGCGCGCTTCCGCTGGGCAGGAAAGTGTAGACGAGTTTGGCGTCATATTCGTAAGGTTCGTCCAAAAAGTCGATTTGGCCATTGCCGGCTTTGTCGACGTAGCGGTAGTATTCCTCGCGGTAATTGAAGCGAGCGGCCGCGAAATTGTAGTTGGTCGAAAGCCCGCTGACCGAGGCATAGATGTCGGCATAAGGCGCTCCGCCCTCCACCCTGAGCATCAAACCGGGTTTGGAAGGATATAAGAGTCCGCTGACGGGCAGGGCGATGGTTTTCTCCGGATTGGAGGCGGCCGTTTTCAAAACCCCGTTTTTTCCGTAGATGCCGATGTCGAGGCCATAGATCCGATGATCGTACTCCGCGGTCGCGATGGTCGGTTTGGAGAGGTCGGCCACGGCGCCGCAGCCATCGGGGACGAATAACCGCGAGCCTTCGTCCTGAAGGCCGAACGAATCGCCCAAGGCCAGATATGGCAGCAAATAAGCTAACTGATAACGTTTTTCCTCGTCTTCTTCCTCTTTGTGGCTTTCGATTATCGAAGAAAAAGGGATCTCAAGGCTTAACTGGCCTTGCTCGTCGAGCGAGAGGTCCATTTCGAGCGAAATGCCAATTCTCGTCAGTTGGACCGCCGCCTTGAGCGTGTGGCCCGTGGCTGTGACCGAGATGGAGGGTTCCAAGGTCGAAAGCGGCTTCATTTGGGTGCGGCCCGCATTCCGATAACCGACCGTGAGCCCATCGCTCATGATTCCCCTCCAGGTGGCGCTGTTGAGCCCATCGTTAAGAGCCCTTCTCCCTGAGTGGAGGCTTTCGCCGGTGAGCGTGTTGGTCAAGACGAAATTGAGGTTGTTCATCGAAAAATCCAACCGGAAATCACCATTGGTGATGGTTTGGGTGGGGATGCCTTCAGGGAGATAATCTTCCGAAGTCCCTGAAGAGGACCCGTCTTCGGCGGCCAAAAGAGATGGCCATGCAGCCAGCCCGCCGAGCGAGAGCAGGAGGGCCAAGCCAGAAAGCAAAGCGAACAGTTTTTTCTTAAACATTTTGTCCCACCTCCCTGATGACTTCTCCGAGATAAGTGAATAATTGGGCGGCGATCATGTAAATGGCGTAACAGGCCAAGATGAAGGCGACAAAAGCCACCAAGGTGAGGAGGAGGTTCTTGACGGTTTTCCAAAACGAATAGTCATGGACCTCGGAGAAATTGCGGAAAAGGAGGATGACGCAATAGCCGAACATGAGGCCCTCGAGGAGCCAATAGACGAACGACTCGTTGAAGGTGAGCCAACGGCTGATAATCATGATGGGCAAAGCGAAGAGCAGATATGGGGTGAGAGCGTAGGCGGTCCCGACGTAGATATCCTTCAGTTTTCCTTCGCCGTCCGTGACCGCGGCCACGAAGTAGTTCGCCAGGATCCATAAGAACAAGGGCAAGGTCGAGAAGAGGACGATTTGAAAGGCGTCCGTGTTATAGAGGTTGCCGGAGTTGAAGAGGTAACCGGTGAGCAAAGGGTTGAGGATCTGCAAAACGATATACCAAACGTAGAGGCCGGTCGCCCCGAGCCAGGAGGGGCCTTTGCCGGTTTTGATCTTGTAAACCGCGTCGGAAGGCGAACGGAGGAACTCGCCCTGGAAGAGGAGGCTCTTGGAGACTTTCCATTGTTTGACCTTCGCGAGGGCCAAGGACGGTTTGTCGAGCCAAGCGGTGCGGCGATAGACGAGGCCGCCGACCCAGATCAAAAGGACGATGAGAAGGAGGCCAAAGACCACGTAACCGATGTTCGACTGGATCCAGGCGTTTCGCACTTCCCAGTAAGCGTCGCTATAACCGTTCCGGTCTTGGGCCAGTTCGTATTCGCGGAGCGCCTCGGCGTAGTTGCCCTTTTTCATATCCGCGGCCGCTAAAGCTCGATAAGACAGAATAAAGGAGGAGTTCAGCGAGAGAATCTCTCTCCATAGGGCCTCGCCCTCGACATAAAGGCCCTCGTTGAAATAGGAAATGGCTTGGAAGACGAGTTTGACGAAATCGGTGGGTTGGTAGATGACGAGGGCGCCCGTGGCCCCGTCGAGCCCCGCCACGACGTCCCCCTCCAGTAACGCCAAAGCCTTGGGCGATTGCATGTTCCCGATCCTTTCGGCATAGTCGCTTCTCTCGCCAAAGAGGAAAAGGAGGTTGCCAGAACCGTCGTAAATGGCAATCTGGCCTTCGCTCGTGGCCGCGAAAACATTGTCTTCCGCATCAAGGGCGATCGCGACGGTCTTAGGCAAAGAATACGAGGGAGACATGATAATGTTGCCTAAGGTATTGAGCTTCTTGACCGCGGCGCTGCCATCTCCGGTCGTGACCGTGTATAAGAGCCCGCTCTCGGAGAAGGCCAAATTGCTGGGGGAGGGCGGAGCCGCTTTGAGGAGAGATGCTCTTTGGTCGGGGGAGAAGAAAAGGTTCTGAAACCAGCTTTGGAAACTCTTGGGGGTGGCGTTGGCCCCGACGTAGCCGACGAAATTGCCGTCGAGGTCCAGTTGGATGATACCTTTGGTGGTGCCTTCGGAAACGACGAAAATTCCTTTGGAGTTGACGTTCACTTTCAAAGGAACGAAAGGAGATGATTTGCCGAAGAGGGGGCTCGAGGGTTTTCCGATGGTTTTGGTGAGCGCCAGGCTCACCTTGTCGAAGGTTAAAATCTGCCCCAAAGCCCGATCCGCCACATAGTACGAGCTTTGGTCGTAACTGACTCCATAAGGGGCTGAAAGGCCGTTATCGATGCTCTCTAGAATGGTTCCGCTCGAATCAAGGACGCAGACGCGGGCGTTGCCCGTGTCGGCCACGATGAACTGATGGGTGGAGGCGTCATAAGCCAAATCCTCGGGAGCGTTCAGCCCCGGACGGTAGAAGTCGGATACCTCATAAGCCGTTTGGGTGGCCACCAATGAGCCATTCGGACCGGTGGTGTAGGTGCCATAGGGGGCGCTTCCGGCCGTGACGGTTGTCGTCGGTGAACCCTTTAAGGCCCCGCCAGCTAAGGCCAACGTGAAAAGCGCGATGGTCAGCCAGGCCATTTTCCTGTTTTTGGATGTGAATTTGCTGACGGTTTCTCCCATTACTTGATCCCTGAGTAAGCCATCGTATCCATGACCTGCGATTGCATGAAGATGAAAATCAGCAGGTTGGGCACAAACATGATGAGCGTGGCGGCCGCGGCCATCCCTTGGCCCACCCCCGAGGTGTTGCTGGAGGTGAAGGAGGTGATGTAGTAGGCGAAGGTCTTGAAGGATTCGTTAGTGAGATAGAGGGTCGAAGCCTCAACGTTTCCCCAAGCGGACTGGAAGGAGAGGATGGCAATGGTGGCGATGGCGGGTTTCGTCATCGGAATGATCACCCGGAACAGGATGTCCAGCTCATTCGCGCCATCCAAATAGGCCGCCTCGATTAAGGAGTCCGGGATCTGGTCGACGAATTGCTTGACCAAGAAGAGGCCCACCGGCATGGCGATGATCGGCAGAATGTTCGAGACGAAAAGGTTGGTGAGGCCCAGTTTGGTGATGATTATGAAGCGGGGGACGGAGACAGCGATGGGGACGAACTCGATGGCCAAGGTGTTGAGATCGAAGAGAAATTTTTTGCCTTTGAAATCCTTTTTGGAGAGGATATAAGCCGCCGAGATGGACAGCACCACAGAAAGCACGACGGTCAAGAGGGCCACGAGAAGGCTGTTAAAGAGGTAACGGGAAGCCGGTACCGCGGAGGTCGACATCTCTTTGAAGAGGCGGGTGAAGTTATCCCAGGTCGGATGGTAAACGAAGAACTGGGGCGGGAAGACGAAGAGTTCGTCGGCTGGTTTGAAGGCGGTCGTGAACACAAAGAGAATCGGCAGCATCAGGATGATCGAAAGGGGAATCAAAATGGCGAATAAGCGGATTTGGCTGGTGCCAAAGCTCGTCGGGTTGATGCGGTTGTTTTGAAAACGGTTGGCTCTCATCGGATTTTTTCCTCCCGTTCAATCATCGGATGCCCATCTTCGCCGATCACGATGCGCTTCGCTTGCTTCTTCCGGTTGCTTTCGAAGAGGCGGTAAACAAGTTTCGTCAGCACGAAAATGAACACAAGAAGAATCACGCTGACGCAGGAGGCGAAACCCATTTCGTAACGGGTGAAGGCGTAGTCTTCGATGTGGTTGACGATTAAGTCTCCGGCGTAGTTGGGGGTGGGGTTGGAGCCGCTGAGGGCCACGCCGATCCCGCCGGCTTGGAGGGTGGAAACCATCGACATGACGGCCCCGAAGAGTAGTTGCGGTTTCATGCTTGGAAGAGTGACGTAACGGATTTCTTGCCAGCGGTTCCGCATGCCATCGATGTAGGCGGCCTCATAGAGGGCCGGGTCGATATTGAGGATGCCGGACAACATGGCCAAAAAGCCCACGCCGGTGGAACCCCAGACTGTGACGATAATCATCACCATCATCAGGAAATCCTTGTCCTGGAGCCATTGGATTGGGGCCGAAATCCAGCCCCAAGAAAGCAAGATCGAGTTGAGGAAGCCCGAGGCGTCGCCATTAAAGATCGTGACCCAGATGACTTGAACGGCCACTCCGCTCACGATGGACGGGGCATAAATGAGTAACGCCAAGATGTTCCGAGGGATCCGCGGGAGCTGGGCCAGCATCCAAGCCAAGAAGAAGGAAAGGATGAAACTGCAGGGCCCGACCACCACGGCGAACAGCAAGGTGTTGGGCAGAATATTTTGCATGAAGGTCGCGTCTTGGGTGAAGAGATAGATGTAATTGTCTAGGAAGACCCAGTTGGGGTTCCTGATCGAATCGAAATCGGTAAAGGAGAAAGCGATGGCGGCGATGACCGGAGCGACGATGAACGTCAGGAATGCCAAAAGATAAGGGACGAGCAAAAGAAGAGACCATCCGCCCTGCCGAACGGCAGTGGTGGCTCGCTCCTTCTTCGGCGTCGAGAAGAGCTTTTTCAAAGTTTGTTTGATCCCTAAGCCGTTTGCCATTGTTTGATTTCCTGGATATTCGAGAACTTGTACGGCTTAATCAAAAGGCCTTCCTTCGACAAATAGCCGAATTGGATCATCTTCCGTTTGATCTCTTTGTTGATGAGACCGACCGCGTCATCGACGGCCGTGCGGAAATTAACCCCATTCAAAACGATGTTGTTCCAAGCGTTGGAGGTTTCGCGTTCGAGCATGTACCAGCCCGGGACTCTCGGGTATTCGGCCATCCATTCCCATTGCTGTCGAATGACGTTCTTGTGTTCGGTTGGGAGCGAAAGAGAGTCAAAAGCTTCCAAATTGGCGGGAATGTAGATGTATTCGGTGCCAACCATGTTGCGAAGGTTGTTCGCGAAATCCCGTTGGGTGGAAGCGCCTTCCCACCACTTGAGGAGTTCCCACGCCGCTTCGCGGTTCTGGCTGTTTTTCATCAAAATGCAGGAGGTGGCGCTTCCGGCTTGCCAACGGGCGATGTCGCCATTCGTTTGCCTAATGCCCGGAGCGAGGGCGATATCCCATTTGCCAGCGAGTTCCGGAGCGGCGTATTGGAGTTTCTGATAGGTCTCCATCGGAGCCACCCCGATGGGGAGGGATCCGTTGCGGAAAGAATCGAAGAAATTGTTCACCTGCAATTGCATGCCATAGAGGAGGTAAAAATCCGTCATCCGGCGCATGGCGGAAAGCCCTTCTTCCGAATCGAGGCCCGTCGTGATGGCGCCGTCATCGTTTTGTTGCCATAACGCGGCCCCGCTTTGTTCGATGAAGGGAGCGGTGGTGGCCAAGGATTTGCTGGAGGTGGAAGAGGAGAGAGGGATGTAGTAGTTCATGCCCTTTCTTTGCAGGGTCGGCAGTAAGTCGGTTACTTCATCCCAGGTGTTCGGAACGCTGAGTCCGGCTTCGGAGAAAATGTCCTTTCGATAGAAGGTCACGAAGAAATCCTGGGTCTCAGGCAGGCCCAAGCCGATATCATCAGCTACCAAAGGCAAGAGGGCGCCCGGGGCGAAGCGGGAGATGACCTGGTTGTAATCGGGGAAGCTCCGCAAATCTTCGGAGAGGCCACGGATCCCGAGTTCATAAGGGAGCCAGTTCGATAAGCCAAACACGGCATCCGGGGTCGAGCCCGCCGCCGTTGAGAGGATGAGCTTGCCCTCGTCGGAAAGGCGTTCGAAATTGATTTTGATGCCAGTATCTCTGGTGAATGTGGTGTCGACCATGTTTTGCATCAGGTCAATATACATCGTGGGCCGGTTGACCCAGACGTCGAGAGCTTCCGCATCGACCTGAGTCGCCGCGAGACGGAAGGAGCCAAAGAAGGATTTGATGGCCTCCCAGAAGCCGTAGAAACCGCTTTTGGTCTCAAAAACGGACTCATCGGATCCCGCAAAGACGTAAACCTTGTCGAGGGAAATCTTATCATTGGAGAGATAGGTGCTCGCGGAGGCGATAGCTTGTTGGATCGAACCGGAACCCTCCGCGAGTTCGGCGCAGTTATTCGGCAGGTATTGCGGTTTTTTCAATAACGCGTCCAAAGAGGTGTAGGCGTTGGATAAATAGACATTGCCCTCATTGAGGAGCGAGCTGCCGTTGCGGTCTCTGACTTGTTGGTAGAGAACTTTCAGTTTCGAGGAAAAGTCCGCTAATTCCTCGACGACGCCCGGAAAGTCCTCTTCGGGAGTCCATTCGCGAGAGGTGTCCCCACTTTGGACGGAAAGCGTCCGAAGTTGGAGATAGAGGGACGAAATGCTGTCGCCGATGCTCCCCAAGGCTTCAGTGACGTCGGAATACATCGCCCCGCTGAGGGCCAGGGAAAGAAGATGCTGGCCTTGGGTCAGATGGAATTTGAAGGGCTCCTGATCCCCTGACAAATCGGAAAAGGCCACCGTTTGGTAATTCGCATTGGAATAGAGAGGATAGTTCGCCATTTCCCCGAACGGCGTTTCCCCGTCGATGGACAAACGAAGAAAACCCGCCCGGTTGGGGACTTCGTTGAGGTATTTTAGCCCGATGGCGTAATCGCCTTCGCTCGGAGCGAGAAACGAATAGGTCAGTTCTTGCCCAAAGTCGCATTTGCTGAGACTGGCCGTATTGAGGAGTAAACGATAGGTGTCATAAGGGGAGCAATTGACGTCCTTGGAGGCCTCATAGACCATCGAATTGTCGTTTTTAAAAAATGGTTTCTCGGCCTCCATGGCGATGGGGCCGCCGGTGTAAGGGATCTCCTCCGCCAGTTGGCTCCGATAAGCGGAATAGCCAAAGCGCTCTGACGGAGTTTCGAGGTAGGCGTCCCCAATCAGGATATCGCCCTCGGTCATGGAGAGATCGATCGTGGAAGATCCGCTCGGGAAATGGAACAGTAAAGGGTAGCTTAAGCCATTCAGGTAATCGCGGAGTGGCGTTTCCACGTATTCCTGAAGGAGGCTTTGCCTTGGCATGACATCATTGCCGTTGCGATCTTTCTCAAACGGCTCGACCGCGTTTTGCCACAGGCTTCGGATCGCGATTTTTTCTTGGACGAGTTCGTCGTTAATCTCCAGGGAAAAATTGGTGTCATTGAGCCCGCTGGTGGGGTTATAGAAAGAAAAGACCAAGAGATAATCACCTTCCTCGGGGACGGACAAGGCAAAGGTGCTGGTGGTTTGGCTCAGGGCTTCCACGACCGTTCGGGAGGGTTCCAAAGGATCTGCAACCATCGTGCAATTGGAGGGGCTCAAGGCAATTTTGTAAGCAGCCTGCGAAGGGGTGGCTTCTTTCTGCCAAAAAGAGGCGGCTGTGGAGAAATCCAGTTGGTTGGCCGGACTCAGAAGCCGCCACAAAAGGATACCGCCGACGACCACGGTCGCCACGGAAGAGAGAACGATGATTCTTTTACCATTTTTCGAAAGCTTTTTCATAACGGAAAGAAGAGGCGATCACTGGTAAAGGCTGGCAAAAGTGTTGAGAGCGTTATTGTATTCCCGGTTGGCGATGAGATTGAGGCCTGCGGCATAATCGGCCCAGGAGATGGATCCCAGCCAGCATTGGTCGATCACCTGCCCGACTTGAGGGTTGGTGATGGGCGCGCCATCGACGTTGATGGTGATATTGCTTCCGGCCCGCGCGGTCCAACGGCTTTTTCCATAGCCAGGGATGATTTTGACTCCTTCAACGATTCCATTGTCGGAGTCCCTGAAGACATCTTCAAGCCCCGGCATGCGATTGTACTTCTCCGCAAAATAGGCGGCGATGACCGTTTCGTCGGTGGAAAGGGGCAAACTCGAGAATTGAGAGCCGTCCGCATCGAGTTCGAGCCTCTCTTTGATGCCATCCGGAGAAAAACTCATCCATTTGGCGAATTCATAGGCTAATTGAGGGTCCTTGCAGGTCGGAGAAACGCCCAGGTAATCGCCGACGATGGGCGTGCGTCCGCCCGGGACGCCAATGAATTTTTTGTTAAAAGTAGAATGTTCCAACATATCGGGAATCTCATAGGTGTAGCCCCAGCGGAGACCTAGTTTGCCATCGTTCCAAAAAGCCACCGAGTCGGTGTAGCCCAAGGAGGTTCTTTGTTCCGAAGTCAAGGAATCGAAGGTCAGGCTGTTCGCCCTCATGGTTTTGGTGATGGCCAAGGCCGAAGCGAAATCGGCTCCGTCGAGGTTGTATTTGTCCCCATCGTAGGAGAACCAGCCAAGCGAAGGGTTGATTTGGGCCGGATACCATTCAAAGAGGGTGCTCTCGACGTTGAGGCCCATGATGCCTTTGCTCGGTTGTTTCAGCGTCGTCACGACGTTATAGAAATCGTTCCAAGAGGGGGAGACGGAAAGAGAAGGAAGGTTCTTTTCATCCAGCAACTCCTCGTTTTCGAAATAGCCCATCATGTGAATGGCGAAGGGGAGGGCGTAGACTTTGGCGTTGTATTTGGTGGCGTTGGCGACCGAGGTGGGCACGGTGGCCCAGTCCTCGTCGGAGGCGCTATACGAGGTCATGTCGGCCAGAAATTGGTTGGATAAGCCAAAGGTCATGTTCGTGAGCATGAAGACGTCAGGCATCTGCTCTTTTCCCGCCAAGGCGATCAAGGAGTCTTCATAGGCATTGGTGTTGATGTTTTCCAGAATTTTTACGGTTTTTCCAGTCATTGCATTGAAAGCCGCGACCATTTGCCGTTCGAGGTTATTTTGCTCCGCGGTGCCGAGGTTCCAGTTCATGTAGACCAGATCGGCGTCGGAAAGATCCTGAGAGGAAGCGGAAGATTGGTCACCGCCGGATTCGCTTAATCCGCTAGTCGATGAGCTGGCTTTCACCCCGCAAGAAACCACCAAAGGCAAAAGTAATCCAAGGGCGAAGGCTTTTTTCGTTTCAAATGTTTTCATGTTTTTATGCCCTTCCAAAGAAATCAAGGTCGTCCCATATGGTCAATTACCCCTCGCGTATACGCGTATGCAAGACAACGTCGGAAACCCCTCTTCACGTGGGGGAAAAAAGAGGGGTTCCCGGAAAACTTATCGCTAAGTTTTGTGATGATTAAGCGAGTTGAAGTTTGCTAATGGTGACGAAACCAGCCGCACCCGTGGCGCCGTAGTTGACAAAGCAGGTGACGAAAGGTTTGGCCGCGGCGTTGACCGGGGCGGTGAGAGTGAAGGCGAAATCCGCAGTCAAGACACTCAGATCGTCGATCTTGTACTCTTGGGCATCGTTGATCTTGAACATCAACTTAATTCCCGAGGTGGCTCCATCGACGTGGACGATGAACTGAGTCAAGGCCGAATAATCGACGGCTTTGTCGAGAGCGAAGCCCATGGCTTCCCATTCGCCTTTATTGGCGGTGTAGTCGACTTGCGTCGAGCCAACGTTGCGAGTGAAGGAGTAGTTGGACGGTCCGAATAAGCCAGGGAGGCAATCAGCCACGCCGCCGGCGAGGCTAGGAGTAACCGGCGAGTTCAGGCTCACGCTGTTGATGGTGATCATGCCAGCGGCAGCCGGAGTTTCGGCGCAAAGCGGGAAGAAGAGAGCGAAATTCGAAAGCCCGCGAGCGGAAACGGTACCGTTGGTGGCGGCGAGATCCAGAGTGATTTCCTGGGTCAAGGCGCCAGCGGTGAAAACCATGTGGTCCTCAACTCCAGCAAATCCAGCGACGCCTTGAACCTTGACGATGATCGAAGTTTCGACGGTCGAGGTCAGGTTGAAAGTCGCTTTGGTGAAGATGCCGCGTTCAGAACTTCCGGAAATCGGAGCGCCGACGTAGGTCCAATCCTGGCCCGCAACATCGGACCAGGAAGCAGTGATTTTGTCATCTAGGCCTTTGCCAAGGGCGACTTTGTCCGAATCAGCCGACGCGAAAGAGGTTAACGCCCAGCTGCTGTCCCAAGCGTTCGCTCCTTCAAATTCGTTTTTGATGGGAGCGGCGGCGCCGGTTTTGGACAGGATAAGCTTATCGAATGTAATGCTGCTGTCGGCCAGTCCGTTCTCACCACTGTTGATGATGATGGAAACGAAAGGCTTCGCGGCGGCGTTGAGGTCCGAGGATAGGGCCACGGAAACGTCGGCTTCGGTCGTGATGCCGGTCAATTTGTATTCCTGAGCATCATTCACTTTGAAGAAGACGTTGGTGACGTTTGCCATCGCCGAGACATGGAAATTGATGTACTTGTATGCGCTGTAATCGACGGCCGAATCAAGGGCAAAGCCCAACCAAGTCCACTGGCCTTTGGTGGCGCCCCAGTCGATTTTGAGCGAGCTGGTTAAGCCATCAGCGTAGGTGTGGGATAAGGAGTAAGCGACATCGCCGCAAACGCCTGGCAGAGCATCGTAGAAGTCTTCTCCGGCCACCGGGGCCATCCGATTGGTCCAAGCCATCGAATTGATGACAATGGAACCGGTCGTGACGCAGCCGAGTTGGCTGACGGGGAAGATAATGGCTTTGTTCATCTGGGAGCGAATCTCCGGTTTTTTGGCCGAGAGATCGATCACCACATCAGTCGCCGTTGCGGCGGCTAAGGAAACGTCATTTTCAACACCGACTCCGCCTTCCACTTTGAACTTGAGGTCCATCGCGACGCTAGCGGTGACGTTGATTTTCAGAGCCTCGAACACTTCGAAGTCACCAGACAAAGGAGCTTGGACGCTCGACCACTGGTGAGCGACGTTATCGACATTGGTCCAGGAAATCGTGGATGCTCCACCTTCGTTGGTGATGGCATAAAGACCATCTCCTCCGTCTTTCCATTTGTTGGCAAGAGCGCTGGAAGCATCCCAAGGATTGGCTCCCAAGAAGGGGTTTTTAATCTCGGCCGGCTCCGGTACTAAGGCCGTATTGGAGAATTCCATCTTCTTAAAGAGGATGTTTCCCGCGGAGACGGCGGTCGAACCTTGTTCAACGAAGAAGGTTAAACTTTCGTTTCCACTCCGGTCGGCTTTGTTGAGGAAGTAGAGAGTGTAGTCTTGATCGGTTCCATCGAAAGTGATGGTTTGCTCAAGAGCGCCGCCAGTTCCGCCTTCCGCTTTGATCATCATGGTTTTGCCCGTCGGGCCGTTGATGATGAAGTTAACGTATTTGAAGGTCGAAACGTTAGTGTTGGTGTTTTTGAAATAGTTCCAATCGCCGCCGTATTTCGAGTAAGAAACGTCAAGGATTCCGGCGTTTTTCTCGAAGGAGTAGACGAAATCCCCGCCATCATAGAGGTTGCTCATGACGTCGAAGGGGTCACCAGAAACATAATCGTTGGTGACTTGAACGATGCTTTCGCCAACGATGGTGGTTCCAGAGGTCTGGACCTCATCGAGAGAGAAATACCAGTTCGAGATGACGAGATTTCCTTTGGGTGCCCCGGCGCCCGGTTCCACAAACACCAGCAACTGAAGGGCATCGGTGAGAACTTGGCCACTGAGATCCCATTCATAAGTCGCTTGGGTCGCGGAGAATTGAAATTTGCACTCGTGAGCGGGGTGCGCCACCGAATCGTTAAATTCGAATTTCGGGAGCAGGGTCTGCGGCCCAGCGCCTTCATGGTCGGTGACATTGAAGGTTATGACCATCTTCTTATAGCCTTCTAGCTGACTAGCCACGCGTCCCATGCTGTATTTCATGGAGGCCCAGGTTGCGCCAGCCTTATCGTAAGCGACGGTTAGACTTTTTTGATCGTTAGCGAGCGTTGGGGTATAGACCGAATCGCCGTTGTCTTGCCAACCATTGAGGATGGAGACGTCCGTTGAAGCGACCGAAGAGCTGATCGGGGTCGTCGAAGCGGCTGATGAAGAGCCAGCACTTGAACCATTTGCAGACGAATTGGTGTTGGTGCAGGAGCCTAAAACTAGGATCCCGGCCAAAGAAACAAGTGCAAGAGCCATTTTCTTATTGGACATAATTTTCCTCCTTATGTGAAAATGACATTTATATTGTAACCGCTACCATTTAAAAATGGTCATTTGCCTTTTTGGGATTTTAGGAAAACGAAGCTGATTTTGTTGATTTTAGCAAGGAAACAAGCCGAAAATTAATAAATGCGTTTCCCAATTGACAAGTTTTTTTCCAAAAAATTAAAGATATGTTATATCTTTCTTGTTTAGGAAACGGGTTTCCCAGTTTTCCCTAAAACAATCGCAAAAACAGCCACTATCAGAAATCGCCTTTGTAATGAATCATGCTTTCCAATTGGCGAAAGCAATTTATTATTTTTTGGCCCGGTTCTCTCGTGAGGTCAAATCCAAGGTTTGTTAGATTATTAATCGGGTTTGTAATTCCGTTCTCTTTATTATGGAATGCCAAGTGGTAGTGTAAGCGATTAGTTTTGTTGCTTGTTTAAGGCAAAATTCACGATCCAAAAAGACCGTTTGTTTATGCAACTATTTTTTAATTGACACAAACAACAAAAACGGGATTTTTGTTTTCCGTTTTCAAAAACACGAAGAAAACTACTAAAACCATCAGAAACGGAAATTTGAAAGTTGTTTTTCACATAACGATTGACGGTCGGGTCGATGGTTCCTATAATTTTTTTGACCACTAAATTAATATTTCAGGAAAGGCTCACTATGAAACACGCAATAATCCTTACGAGTGGTGGAGTTGTTTTGGTAGCCGGTTTGGTTTTTGGCATCATCGTCCTCACGGGGTACAACTCGATTGTCAAAGCGGATGAAGCGACCAACGGCAATTATGCCCAGGTCCAAAACGACCTCAAAGCCCGTCACGATAAGATAGGTGAACTGCTGGATACTCTCAAGGGTCAGATTAGCCAAGAAACTGCCATTTATTCGGCCATTACCGTCGTGCGCGGGTCCTACGCTTCGGCCGACGCCTCGAGCGACGCCGAGGAGACGGGGGCGTTCAATACGCTTCTCGCGGTGGTTGAAGACAACCAGCCGACTTTCCTAAGCCAAAACGGGTTCATTATCTTGATGGACGAAATCTCGGAAGCTGAGAATAAACTCGTGGTCAGCCGAAGGGATTACAACGAATCGGTGCGGGTTTATAACGCCTCCATCCGTCTCTTCCCCACTAACATGGTCGCGGGAATGTTCGGGTTCACCTCCGCCAAACTTTATTGGGCTGTCAGCCAATCCGACACCGAAATGCCGGTGATTTCCTTCCCTTCTCTTTCGTCCAGCGCTTCTTCTTGATGATTATGAGGCGAGGTCCCGTCCAGATTTTCTCGGTACTTGGCTTGCTGGGGGTCGGGGTCTATTATCTGATTCTGGCTTTTTCTCCGCAGGATTACACCCTTCCCTCCGCTGAGTATTACGTCAGCGATTACGCCAATGTCCTTTCGAGTGCCTCGATGGACTTTTACCTCACGAAATCTACGGAAGTGTTTGAGCGAACGAAAGGCACCAATGTCGGGGGCTTGCAAATCGTCGTGGCGACGTTCCCCATCACCTCGGAAGATCAGATCGAAGACGAATACAACAAAACGACCTTGTTTCGGAAGTGGCAGATTGGTGAGAACGACATGGGCCTTCTCATCGCCTATTTCTATGAGAACGACACCTTGGGGATTCCTTCGCTCGTCAACACCTCGGTGGAGATCGGTTATCGGCTGAACTCATATCTCACCGCTGGTGCCATGGGCCAGATCCTCGATCAGGATTTGACCGCCGGGGCCGACGAGGAAACCGCCCAAGCTCATGTCTATTCGGACGTTTTGGCTCATGTGCTTCCCGATGCCTATGGGATTGACGTGACGCCTTTTGACGAAGAAGGCTATCTCGATTACCTCATCCATTACGATGGACCGGCTTATGGCGCCTCCAAACCTTTAAGCAAACTGGAATACGCTTTCTCGATGGGCGGCTTTTGGGATCAGTTTGGGATTCCGGCCATCATTCTGGGAGTGGTGTTCTTTGGCGACGCGTTCGTCCTAGGAAAAGGCGCCGGCGGTTCTTCGGGTGGCGGCGGTGTCTTTCGCTGGAAGCATTAACCTTTCGAAGCGGCCCAAAAAGACTCTAAAAACAATAAAGCGGTGAAGCCTAGAGGCTTCGATTCATGACCATTTCTTGGGCGTACTCGAGTTGCTTAGCGGTAATCTGACCGCCGGAAATAAGATAAGCCACCTGACGGATTTTCTCCTCGAGGGTCAATTCTTTCATGTGGGCGTAAGTCCTCTGGCCTTTGACTTCCTTGCTGATGAGGATGTGGTGGTCAGACAAAGAGGCCACCTGCGGCATGTGGGTGATGGCGATAACCTGGCTTGAGAGGGAGATCTCGCGAATCTTTTTGGCCACGGCTTGGGCGGTTTCGCCGCTGATGCCGGTGTCGATTTCGTCAAAGATGACCGTGGAGATCTTGTTGGCTTTGATGAAGAGGGCCTTGAAGGCCAACATAATGCGCGAGGCCTCGCCGCCGGATATGACTTTGGAAAGGCTCTTGAGGCCTTCGCCGACGTTGGTTTCGATGAGGAAGTCGACGTTATCAAGCCCGTCTTCTTGGAGGATGGCGTCCCCCGCGTCCGGATTGAGGGGCAAAAACGCCACTTGAAAGTGGGCTTTTAGGAGAAGGTCGGACAGACTTCTCTCTAGTTCTTTTTCGATGTTCTTGGCGATCTTCTTCCGGACCATCGTTAGTTCATTGCCTTTAGCGAGGCAAAGGGCGAAGGCTTGGTCCATGGCGGCTTTCTTTTCGGCGAGGCCGCCTTCGAAATCCGATTTCTCATCGAGCGAAGAGGCGAGTTCGTCGCGGTAGAGGATCAACTCCTCAAGGTTCTTGCTATACTTCCGCTTGAGCGAGGATAAATCCGCTTCCCTTTGTTCGAGCTCATTGAGACGGTTGGGATCGTAATCGATGTTTTCAAAGTCTTTTTTCAGCGTTGCGAACAGGTCTTCGATCTCGTAATACCTTTCATCGAGCTTGTCATGGATTTCCTGGTATTGCTTCTGATAGGCCGAAAGTTTGCCTAAGAGTTTGTCGAGTTCATAAAGTTTGTCGAGGAAATCGTCATGAATCAGCCCATTGGCCTCTTGCGACAAGGAGTAGATGGTATCGTAGTTCTTGAGGAGCGAGATTTCAGAAGCGATTTCCTCTTCCTCGCCTTTGCTTAGGTGGGCCGCTTGGAGCTCTTTGTGCTGAAAAAGGTAGAAATCGCGGTTGGCGTCGAGTTTCTTTTTCGTCTCGAGCACGGCTTCGTAACCGCTCTTGGCGGAGCGGTAGGCGGATAACAGTTCCGAGTATTCCTTTTTGTAAGGGGCGGTGGAGTCGTAGGCTAAGCCATCGATGATCCCGAGGTAATTCTCGGGGTTCAGGATTTTCTCAAAGTCGAATTGGCTATGGATGTCCGCGAGGAATTTCCCGATTCTCAGCAAATCCGTGAGGGCCACCGGAACTCCATTGACCTTGATGGAGCTTTTGCTGCGACCAATGATTCGCTCAATCTCGAGGTTTCCATCGCTAAAAGGGACACTTAGTTTGCCTAAAAAGGCTTCGAATTGGGCGTTATGAAGTTCGAACTCGCCTTTAATGAGGGCCTTCTCTTCGCCAGCTCTGATGAGTTCGCTCGAGGCTCTCGCGCCCAGTAGGAGCGATAAGGAATCGATGACTAAGCTTTTGCCGGCTCCGGTTTCGCCCGTGAGGACGGTAAAACCGTCTTTGAAAGCGACGTCAAGGTTCTCAATGATGGCGAGGTTCGTGATCGAGAGTCGGGTTAACATACTATTAAATTATATGACGGTTAAGGGTAAACGGCTCTTCCGTTTTAGGCCACATTGATGCCAATCCGCGACAGATAGATGGCTTTGGTGATTCCGGTGAGGGAAAAAGAGACGATTCCCGAGGCTGGCGTCGCCACAGTTTGACCATAGATCACCTTTCCGACGGTTCCGCTATAGGAGATGGCTCCGGTGAAGACTTGGACCTGTCCGACGGAGACAGAAAGGGTGGCGGTGGTCCCTGAAGCGATATTCCCTTCGAAGTAGACGCCGCTAATAGCGGTTTTGCCCCCGAAGGAAAAAGAAGAAACCGATGAGATGACGATTTCTTGGGGAGAAACGGTCGAGGTGCCGACCTGGAGTCCCTTGGCGGCGTTGTTCGTGAAGTAGGTCACGGCCCCGTTCTTGATATAGGTCGAAAAAGGAAGGCCATCCAAGGTTACCGTGTTTACTTGGCCAACGGTACCGTTCGTGAAGTCGGTTTTGTCGAAGGTGTGGGACCAAACGCAAGCGCTCAGAGGGTCTTCTTTGATGGAGATGGTGTAAACGATCGTTTGGTTGCCCACGAGGACGCTGATGGCCCTTTCCGCGGCCGTGGAGAAGGTTTCTCCGTCTGCCACCCCCGTGAGGGTGAATGCCGTGAGGGCCGCTCCGACTGAGTAGTCTTGGGCTATGGTGACAACGGTTAAGCCAGCCGTTTTGCTAAAAGTATCGCCAGTTGTGTAGTCGAATTTCACGTCCTTAATGGCGTAATTGGCGGTCCCGCCCGAAGCGATTCCAAGCTTCAGAATCGTTGGCTCGAGGTCTAGAAGAGATCCGGCCTGATCCTTTTTGGAGCCGAAGACATAATCGACCAATCCGGGGTAATCGACATAGGGGTTGCGGTTCTTTTGGTCTTCATAGACCCGGATGTTGTGCTGGTATTCCCCGCGAGTGACCTCGTTGGCGTTCCACTCCAAAAGGCTTTTCAGGTTGCCATGGCACTTCTCGCCGGTCGAACAAACTTCATCGCGGACATAAAGGCCATATTCGGTTCCCGACCACATGGTGGCCATGTAAAAGATGGCTCGTGACTCTTTTCCCTTGTCGCTAGGGCTTCCGGGTTCAAAGGTGGTGTTGTCGTACTTGTTGACGCCTATGGTCCCGGTTGGGTTAGCCACGTCTCCGAGATTCTTGTTGTTCCGGGAGTTGTTGGCGGTCGTCCACGAGGCGTAAAGGTTATGGAAATCGGTGGCCGGTCCTAAAACCGAGGTGTCGGTGTAGCCCATCAAGGTCTTGGCAAAGCAATGCTCCCGATCGTATCCGGTTTGGATGAACCCCTTGGTGTAGTCCTTCCGGATGGGGTCCTCGCTATAGATCTGATCGACGGCATCGAGATTGTCGAGGGCTTGGTCGGCTTTTTGGATGGTGGCCCAGTTGCCATCGTAGGTTATGGAGGTAAACCCATTATGGAGGGTAGCCACTAGTTTAGCCTTGAGATCGGCCCCATCGCTCCAGGAAAGACAGTTTTTGTAATAATCCCCATAGGCGTCGGTCGGGAAGGTTCCCTCGGAAGAGGATGGGTTAGAGGAATATCCTTGGCTGGAGGAAGAATCTTGGCTTGAAGAAGGGCCTGGGGTAGAGGAAGAAACCTGATTAGAAGAAGTAACCTGATTTGACGAGGAAACACTGACGAAAGAAGATTCCTGACCCCTCGAAGAGGAAGGCGAGACGCAAGAGACGAGAAAAAGAGAGGCCGCCAATCCGAGAAGCGTTATTCTTTTCATGAAATAAGGTTACCTTATTTGGCTGTGGCATGAAACCTAAACACAAAAAAAGCCACCGGAACGTTTGGCTCACGGTGGCAATTCTTAACCTAAATCGGTTAAACAGGCTTTTTCATCAAATTCTCGGGTTGATCCACGAGGAGGGAGAAGGCGGATTTGGCGTCGAAGAAGTGCATCGCCTGACCGCCGAAGGTGAGGTAAACGGATTTTCCGTAAACGAGTTCGCCCTTCTGTTTTTCGCTCAACTGGATAGTTGGGGTGCGGACAATGAGGGGCGTTCCGTCATCGGTGATGAGGTGGAGATGGAACTCGCTGCCCATCATTTCGTTGACCTGCAGCGTGGTGTGGATGGCGTTAGGGGCGGCTGACGGAACGATCTCGATATGCTCCGGTCGGACGCCAAGGACGATCTCCTGGGTCTCCACTTTGCGCTTGGCGAGGGTGAGGGCCTTCTCGCCCGTCACTTCGATCTTTGCTCCGAAAGGATTGACGTAATACTTCGCGCCTTCCTTGATCAAAGAGCATTTTAAGGTGTTCATCTTCGGAGCGCCGATGAATTCGGCGACGAAGAGGTTTTCCGGATAGTCGAACACCTGTTGAGGCGTGCCGACCTGCATGATGAGGCCATCCTTCATGACGACGATGCGATCGCCTAAGGTCATAGCCTCGGTTTGGTCGTGAGTGACGTAAATGAAGGTGGTGTCGATCTTCTTGCGAAGAAGGATGATTTCGGCGCGCATCTGGTTGCGGAGCTTGGCGTCAAGGTTCGAGAGCGGTTCGTCCATGAGCAAGACCTTGCAGTCCTTGACCATGGCGCGGCCGATGGCGACGCGTTGGCGTTGGCCTCCGGAAAGAGCGCGGGGTTTACGGGTCAGATAATCCGTGATGCCAAGGGTTTTGGCGACGGCGGTGACCTTTTCGAAGATTTGGTCATTGCTCATCTTGCGGCGCTCAGCCTTCTCTCCCGAAGCGAGTTCGGCGGCCAAGGCCGTCCGCTCGTCAGTAAGGGCTTTGAGGCGGCGCTCGGCATCGATCGGGTAAAGGGCTTTTAAGCGGTCGTAAGCGAGGTCATCAAGCTTTTTCTGGAGTCTCGCTGCCGCTTTTGGATCTTTTTCGGCGGCCAGTTGTTTGTCCAGCTCGGTTTTCTGCCCGTCAAGGAAGGCCAAAGCCTCTTGGCGTTTCGCGGTCACTTTTTGGTCTTCGATTTTCTTTTTCAGGATGGCAATGCCCTTATCAAGCGAGGCGATCTTGACTTTGTGGCTTTCCTTTTCCTTGGCGGTCAACGGAACTTTCACGACCTGCTTCATCAGGCGGAGCGGGAAGGCGATGTTGTCGAAGACGGTGAGGTGGGGATAAAGGGCGTAGTTTTGGAAGACCATGGAGACGAAGCGGTCTTTCGGTTGAAGGTCATTGACGACCTTCCCATCGATTTTTACGGTGCCGTCGGTGATGTCCTCCAGGCCCGCCACCATACGGAGAGTGGTGGACTTGCCGCAGCCGGAAGGCCCGACGAAAACCACGAACTCCTTATCTTTGATGGAGAGGTTGAAGTCATATACGGCCGTTACTTTGCCCGTATAGACCTTTTTGACGTGAGTCAGTTGTACTGTAGCCATAGCTTTGTCCTCCTAGCCTTTCACGGCGCCACCAGTGACGCCCTCGACGTAGTATTTCTGTAAGAGTAAAAAGAGAAGAGTAATCGGAATCGCAATGATGACGCCGCCGGCGCAGAACACTCTGTATTTATCGACGATATTTGTAGTTCCTGAAACCAGATTTTGTAAACCTACGGCGACATTCATCCCATCCTTGTTGTTGAAAGCTACATAGGCCGCAAAGACGAAGTCACCCCACGGGCCCATAAAGGCCGTAAGGATGGTGTAAATGACTATGGGCTTTGAAAGGGGGAGAATTACTTTGAAGAGAACTTGAGCTCTTGTAGCGCCGTCGACGCGAGCCGCCTCGTCAAGGCTTTTCGGGATCGTATCGAAGAAACCTTTAGAGATGTAGTAACCCATGCCGGAAGAGGCAACGTAAACGAGGATGAGGCCAGGGATGGAATTTTGTTGAGTAAGTCCCAAATCCGCCAAGACCCGATAGAGAATGATCATGGTCAGCATTCCGGGGAACATACCAAGGATTAACATGAATTTCATCAGGAATTTTCGTCCCTTAAACCGGAGACGCGAAAGTGTGTAGCTCATGCATAGAACAATGACTGTTTGTAACGCTGCGGTAGCCAAGGAAACGATGAAAGTATTCAAAAGCCAGCGGTTGAAATTGATGTCGAGGTTCATGACATAGAAGTCCTTGAAGAACTCGCCATTGGGGTCGAAGAGGTTTTTGTAATTATCCCATCCCCATTGTACGGGAAAGATACTCCCGGGATTGATTAATTCGGAATTTCGATTAATTTCGAATGATTGAAGAAAAATGCATACAAAGGGGAATAGCCAGATTACGGACATCAAAACGAGAATGACGTAAATAACGGTGCTCCCAATTCCGTTTTTGGTCCTCATGCCCATGTGCTTCTTTGGGGCTAGAGTAATCAAAGTGGGACTGGATTCGGCAACTACCAGCGTTTCTTTTTCGGCGTTCATTGGAAGTCCTCCTCGTTTTTGTTAGACGGCATAAGGTTGTAGACGACCAAGGAAATAACGGCAACAACTACGAAGACCAAGACGCCGATGACAGACGCCATGTAGTACTCGGAGTTTGCACCCATAGTTATCTTATAGAGCCAAGTAATCAACAAATCGGTGTAGCCAACCGTGCCCGAAGCACCGCTGGCGGCCGGATTGTCCGGTCGTCCTCCTGTGAGCAAAAAGATGACGTTGAAGTTATTCATATTTCCAATGAAGCTAGTCAGCAGGTAGGGCCCCGTAATGAAAAGCATATACGGCAAAGTGATTTTTGTGTATTGTTGCCAAGAATTCGCTCCATCGATTTTGGCGGATTCGTAGAGATCGACCGGTATGTTCATCAAAATGCCGGTGGCGATTAGCATAAGGTAGGGGATGCCGATCCAGATGTTAATGACGACAACGGTGAAACGGGCTACCCAAGGATTGGCATTGGTGCCGATGAAAGAAAAGGAACCACTCGCTAACCCTAACTGCCGCAGCCAAGTAAGGATAATGCCATTATCGGCAAACATCCTTGAAACGTAGAGCAAGGAGATGAATTGTGGAATCGCGATGGTGAGGACCAAAATGGTGCGCCAAACCTTTTTGAGTTTGATGCCCTTTTTGTTGATCATGATAGCGACGAGCATGCCAAGGAAATAGTTCGAAAAGGTCGCTAAGAAAGCCCACATGAGGGTCCAACCAAGAATTTCGCCAAAGGCGGCGCTATATGCGGTCCCGCCGACCTGCCAAGTCAAGATTTCTTGGAAATTGGTCCATCCGACCCAAGTGAACAAACGGTTCGAATAACCATTGTTGTTTGCGCCACTGTAATTGGTGAAGGACACGAGGATCATGAAAATGATCGGCAAAACTGTGAATACGAGGATGCCGATGGTTGGCAAAGCCAACATGGTTTTGTGGAATTGATCATCGGCAAAAGAACGGATGTCCTCTTTGCTTGTCCGAAGATGTTTTCCCTCTAGGGCAAGTTGCTGAGCGATCTTGGCCTGCTTAATGTTCAACCGCCAGGTGTAAATGAAGGCGATGATGAAGAAGAGGGAAAGCACGCTATAGAGAAGGATCTTGAAGGAGTTGTCGTGGTAGATCGTGGTATAAGTGTCATAAACGGTGTCATAGACTTCCTCGGGTCCCTGCGTTCCGAGGGTGCTCATTTGTCCAATCCAAGAACCGCCCCAGAAGATCATGTAGAAGAGGAAAAGGGCCTCAAAAGCTAGGAAGAGGATTCCCCGTCCGATTTGGCCCCTGAAGAGGTTGCCAAATCCCATCACGACATAAGAAACTCGGGTTTTCCAATCGCCTTTTCTGAATGTATCAATGAGATCAAGAACTTCATTCTTAATCGCTAATCCGATTTTCTTGATTAGGTGCCAAATGGCGAGACCAAGGTTCTTGAACCAATTGGGAATGCCCAGGAAAAAATGCGTGAACTTATATAGAAATCTTTGGAATCTGTTGAGTTTTAGGAACTCAAGACCAACGTATTTTTCCATGAATGCTCCTTAGAGAGGACGACTACCGTAGCAGTGAGTGCCTCGAAGGTCTAAAAAGGTTGGGGCCCCGTGTGGAGCCCCAACCAAACAGTCGATTACGAAAGCAAAGTGATGATGAGAGTGGTGGCGCCGGAGTTAATCACAAAATGATAAGTTCCAGCCGTTCCACAGACGATGTTCTCGCCGAATCCGCTGGGTTGAGTTAATCCAGCCGGGAGAGTAAGGGTCAATTGCTTGAACGTATCCCAATCAGCGTTGTTGCGAACCTTGAAGTTATCATCAACAGCGAGGGCAAGATCAAGAGTCCAAGAGCCATCGTTTTCGTGGGTGAAGTTGATGTTGGTTGACCAGTTAGAAGCGGCCATCGAACCAACGACGCCCCAGTTATCGACAGCGGTGAACAAAGCGTGAATGGCATCATCGTAAGCGGTTAAGGCAGCGTTTAAGGCAACCTCATCGCCCACGGCAGCGTTAGCAGCGGCAGTGCCGATGACCTTGGCGATATCCCACCAAGAACCATGGATCTGGCCCTGAGGAGTCGCGAAGGCGTTCTGCTGAGCAAGAGCGGCGAGAGCCGGGTTGGCAGTCACTTTGCTGAGAGCCTGGACAGCCTTGTTCGACGGGCCCCAAGCAACGGCATCGAATCTCTCTTCCTGGCACTGAGCGCCAGTGAGGTAGAGGGCGAGCTTGTTGCAGACGGCGGCAGTCTTGGCATCAGCATGGGGTTTGACGCCCATCAGTTTGTTGCCAGAGAAGGAGCCGAGTTGATAGTCAACTCCGCCAACGGTGAATTCCGGAAGCTTGGCGCAAGCAAGGTGCTCGCCCAAGTTGGTCTTAATATCGTTGTAAGCCCAAGTTCCGGTAACGACGGCGCAGGACGGAGTAGCGGCGATGAAGTCAGCGGCGCTAGAAGAGGAAACGTAGTTGGTGGCTTTCACCAATTCCTGAATGCCTTTGATGGCGATCAAACCATTGGCTGATTTGAAGTCGTCGCTAACATCAGTGAAGGCTCCATCGTTGTCAGTGGTCCAATTGGAATGGCAACCCGCTCCGAAGAAGTAGGAGGCGAGATACCAGGCCGAGGTGCCCATTTCGAAGGAGACGTTCTTTCCGGCGTCCTTCGCTTTCGCGAGGAGCGTGGTCATATTGGTGACGTCGCTGGCGGAGAGGACGCTTGAATCGTAGTAGAGGAAGTAGCCGTTATCCGAGGTGAGCGGATAGGCATAGAGGTCGGAGCCAGATTTGACGGCGGCAACAGAGCCGGCGTCGTTATCGGCTGTGACCGTAGCAGAGGCACTAACGCCGAGCTTCGTGAGAGCGCCGCCCTGAACAAGGCGAGCAAACTGGTCTTGCGCGAAGCAGTAGAGGTCAGCACCAGCATCGATGTCCGTCAGCATCTGCGTGGCAGAAGTGCTTTCGGAAACGCCTTCGATGGTCTGGTTGATGACGATTCCAGGGTTAGCCACCTCAAAAGCATCGATTTGCGTGGCGGTTAGTTCACTAACACCCACGGTTTCGGAAACCCACAACTTGAGGTCATAAGTCCCCGCTAAGGGGTTGGCTGAGGTCGCAGAACTGTCATTGGAGTTCGCGGCACTGCTGGCGGAACCAGCACTGGATGTTTCGCCACATGACGTGAGCATCAACACCGAAGCGAGCAGAGAACCTACAAGGATTGACTTGATTTTCATTCTTGGAAAATCTCCTTTCTGTTTTTTTCGGACTTCGCCGTGAGCAAAAATCATCTTTGCCCAAATGGTTACATCCGCAATCCAATATTTTAGTCTATACACATTTCGGAAAAATTCAATGGTCCTCACTTAACTTTGCTTATTAATCATCGTAATCATTGAGGAATAAGTTAATGTGAAAAGAAATAATGAAAGAGGTTACATCGAAAGAGTTTCGGAAAGTAAGGAGTTTTTTTCGGAGGAGCGAAACCGAATCCTTCGTCAGAGGCTTCGGTAAGCGATCAGAGTTTCATACTGGGAGAGAGGCGTCGCGTTCGTTAACACTTTCGTTCCGCCGTCGGTGGTTGACCAGTACAAAGTGTAGCCGCTGAGGTCATAGGTCGAAGCGGTTCCTAGACCATTGACGTGCAGGACCTTGTAGAGGCGGTTGTCCGCTGTGTCGGAGAGTTCATAGGAAAGGGTCGATTTGTCGGCGCTCAGGGTCACCGCGAGGGTGCTCGCGGCCTCTTTGGCGAGGTGGAGGCCATCAAGGCCTTTCTTGAGGGCGATCATCTTCTTATAGGATTCGAACATCTCCGGATGGTCGATGAGGAGGGAGTAGTCCAACTCGTTGACCGCATAGCTCGCGTTATAGGAGTTGTTGTTGCCTCCTTTGGTCCGCAGCATTTCCTCTCCGGCCAGCATGAACGAAGTGCCCTGGGAGGTGAAAACGACGGAATTGGCAAGGACGTTCATCTTTTCGAGGACAACGCCATCGGCGGCAGTGTATTTTCCCGTGGCGATCGCGCGGTCGTAGAGTGTGTAGTTGTCGTGGCAGGTGACGTAGTTCACCGTCTTGTCCGGATCGGCGATGATGACAGAGGCGGAAGTGGTTCCCTTGATGCCGGCAACGAGTTTGTTAACGTCGGATCCCTGAATTCCCGAAGTGGCGTCGGTGATCCAACCAACAGTCTCCTTGGTGTTGAGGCCACCCTTGATGAGGGCGTCTCTCATTTGGTCGTTGAAGGCTCCATAGCCACTATAGAGATTGCCGTTGGACTGAGTGGCGGCTTTTCCGGCGGCGAGGGTCGAGGTCCCTCCCGTCCACGGCTCGCCATAGATGCAGATGCTGGGGTTCACGGCCTTGCAAGAGGTCGCGACCGCGGCCATGGTGTCGAGATCATGGAGACCCATGAGGTCAAAACGGAAGCCGCCGAGCCTGTATTCTTGGGCCCAGAAGGTGGCGGAGTCGACGATGAAGCGGTGCATCATGTGGTTTTCGGAGGCAGTTTCGTTGCCGCAGCCGCTGCCATTGCTAAGAGCCATGGAGCCGGTGTAGCGGAAATAGTAGCCGGGCATCAGAACGTCGAAGTTCGAGCCGGCCGCTCCGGCGACGTGGTTATAGACGACGTCCATGATGATGTTGATATCCGAGGCGTTATAGGCCTGCACGAGTTCTTTGAACTCTCTGATGCGGGCGTAGCCGTCATAAGGATTGGAGGAGTAACCGCCTTCGAGGCAGTTGTAGTTGAGGGGGTTGTAGCCCCAGTTGAAGGACATATTGGTCTCATCATTGGCTTGGTCGTAGACCGGGATGAGCTGAACGGCGTTCACTCCGAGCTCCTTGATATGGTCAAAGCCGGTGGCCACCGTGGTGGTGCCCTCCGTATAGGTCGTGCCGGCCTCATAGGCGCCGGTAAAGAGCTTGGCCTTGCTCGGGGTTCCGCCCCAGGTCGCGCTGGAGGTGATGTCCGCCACGTGGGTTTCGTAAACCGTCAACTGCTTTCTATCGTATTGGAGCGGGGAGACGAATTCCCACCCGGTCGGATTGGTTTTTGCAAAGTCGACGATCATGCCGCGAAGTCCGTTGACGCCGCAAGACTTGGCATAAGGATCGACCGTTTCCTTGGCCGTATAGACGTCATTAGTGACGACGTAGGTGTAATACTTGCCTTCCAGATCTCCAGTCACGGTGGTGGAGAAGAGGCCTTTATCGCCTTTGGTCATTTCGTAAGTAGTGGCGAGGTCGTTTCCGCCGGCGTAGGTCGACGGAGTTCCGTTGCCATAGATTTTTAGCAAGATGGAAGAAGATGAGGGCGACCAGACGTTGAAGGTCGTCGACTCAGAAGAGTAGATGGCTCCCAAAGGCCCATCGTAGTTATAAGTGTCTCCGAATTCCGCGCTGCTGTAGATGAGGGTTTTCGAAACGCTCGAATTAAGCACATCGCCATTGCTGACGGTGACTGTGACGGAATAGCCCTTGCCGAAGTCACATTTCTGGCCAGCGGGCAAGTCGATTTGTTTGTAGATGACCCTTCCGGCGTCCTCGTTCGTGACCAAAACCTCTTCGCCCTTCTTGAGGACGTAGCTGGTCATCGGCAGATTGGTCCGAAGCGCCACGCGGGAGGTGGTGGCGAAGGTCGCCATTTGGATCTTGCCCTTCATGCCGCCCTTCGTGTCCGTGTAGACGTTCGCGTCGCCCGTGATCAAATAGACGTTATATATGTCGTTATCGTCTTTGCTATTGATTGAGAAATCAACGAAGAGGTCATTGCCTCCGCAATCCTTTTTGGTCCAGGAATCCCCGCCTTGGCGGATGAGGAAACCGAGGCCGTTCGTGAGCGCGTCTGTCCAAGTCGAAAGGGGGTAAGCGGCGACCACGCCCCAGTCATCTTTGCCGTTGAAGGCAAAAGCGGCGCCGTTTTGTCCGATTTCCCAGAGCCATAGATCCCAACCGGTATAAATACCGTCTTTACGCCAGTAATGGATGGAAACCGAGGGTTCGGTATAGGTCGGCGCGGCCTCGAGAGGGAGGTCGACCGAGTGGTTTTCGCTGCTGGAGGCGGCGCTGGAAGACGTCGCAGTGGAGGACGTCGCAGTGGAGGAGGCTTCCGAAGAAGAACCTTCTTGGCTCGAGGTGGACGTAGAGCAAGATGCAAGAGTCAGCAGTGATGTGAGGAGCAACACATAGACACGGCGGTTTTTCATAATAGGCCTCCTAATCATTTGCTACCCAGATGCCATAAAGCGACACCTTGAGGGCGGTTTTATAGTCGGTAGCAAAATCCCAAAGGTTTGAGTCGTCGATCGCGGAAGGGTACAAAGACCAACCGAGGAAAACGGGGAAGAGGGGATCGGTCGCGTCATCGCTACCGAGCCGGCATTCCGCGGGGCATTCTCCTAGAGGGGTCAAGGCCCACCATTTTAAGGTATAGAAATCGATGTCGGAATGGGAGTAGTCGATAAAGAAATGATAGGTTTGGGTTTTTTCGGCCGTGCTCACGAGGGAGGAGTCGGAAGCCGAAACGGATTCGGAAACGGAGGTGGAATTCGAAGAGAGATCCGAGGAATCCGTTGATGCCGAACTTCCGGGTTGGCTGGAACAACTGCAGCCGACGACACTTAAAGACCCGAGAATCAGGAGAAGGGAAAGACGGATGGTTTGGTTTTTCATATTAAGCCCCCCTCCGATAAATGACGAAGCCTCCGCCGACATTGGTGTCTGTCCGTCCGAGGTTGATCGTCTGATTGACCCCGTCGTAAGCCACCGGTCCGGAGGAGAAGAGCGGGGCGCCGCACTTGCCAACGTCTCCAAAGGAGATGTAGGAGAAGTTGCGGCCGCCGAGGAAGATAAAGTACTCATCGAGTTGGAAGCCGCAGCCGCCATAGTAAAGAGCGCTTCCGGAGTGGCCGGCCCAATAGGTGTTGCTGATCGGGTTGCCGTCGCTTGTGATGGCATAGGGGAAATTACCCTCGATATACGGGTATTTCTCCATCGTGGCATGGAGTTTGATCACGTCGGCGAACTTGGCGAGATAGGAAGAGGTGTCCGTTCCTCCGATGGCTTTCTTGTTTCCCCATTTGAAGGTATTTACCTCGAGAGGGGCGTTATAGGAATTGTGCGAGATCTTTTTGCCATAGACATCCTTGTACGTAGAAGGGGCTACTTCATTAATCAAAGAGGGATCGATCGTTTTGGTCCGGAAGAGTTCCTCGCCTCCGAGCACGAAAGCGGCGGCGTTGGAGACCATGATCATCGCCGTGGCTGCGAGCGAGGCATCAAAGACGACGTTGAGATTCGGGGCGTTCGTGCCGTCCCCGAGGGTGGCGTAGAGCTGATCATACAGCGTCCAGTTATCGTGGCAGGAGGCGTAGTTAATGGTTTGGTTCGGATTCGCCCCGCAATCGGTATGGATGCCCCACAGAGTGTCGGCCAAGATAGCGGCGTTTTGGGAGGAAGCGTCGTTCGGCCCTTGCTGCATATAGCCGTAGCCCGGAGAATTGTCGCCTCGGAGGGCGTTTCGGCCAGCGTCGTTAAAGCAGCCGACCGCGCTCGGGGAGGATTGAGAGGCGAAAAGGGAATTATAGACGTTGCCGCTATCGGCGCCCTTGGTTCCCTCTTTTCCATGGTAACCGCCGGCGCTCCAACCCTCGCCATAGACATAGATGTCGGGATCGATGGCGTAGAGGGCTTCCTTGACTTCCTTCATGGTATCGGTGTCGATGAGACCCATGAGGTCGAAACGGAATCCTTTGACCTTGTATTCGCTAGCCCACATGACAACGCTGTCGACGATGAACTTCCTCATCATCGTGGCTTCGGAGCGGATTTCGTTGTTGCAGCCGCTGCCGTTCGCATATTCGCCCGGCGGGGGGGCACGGGAGGAATAAGT